>ERZ835051.1003-NODE-1003-length-31141-cov-7.228785_pt1 | contig 31141 bp, 36 predicted proteins | sample MGYA00519575_ERZ835051 | MGnify/ENA primary metagenome ERZ835051 (study PRJEB31850, sample SAMEA3708769) | human gut metagenome | biome: human gut; feature: human-associated habitat; material: faeces | place: China | collected 2014 ... | reverse complement strand
CAAAAGATGTGGCCACCTACCCACGCCTGACCACCACCAATGGTGACAATAACTGCCGCATACCCCACTCTTTTCCTACACGCACAGCTCTTTTTCACGAAACAGCGCGTCCACCAGACATTCATACTCAGCAACCCGCTCACATTTTCGGATTTTTTTTAGACGCTGGTCCGCATCCGCAAAGTTCTCTCCCCAGTACGCCCACAGTTCCTTCATCTTAAATAAGGTATTTTTGTCCCCGGACATCTGCTGCCGGTATCCCTCCAGGATCGCATTGTGAAACCGGAAAAACCGCTCTTTTCGCTCCTGCTTTTCCTGTCTGCCGCCGGAAAGTTCCTCCAGAAGCCAGGGGTGCTTTATCAGTCCCCGGCCGATCATGAACTTATCCACCGACGGAAAGCCCTCCCGGATGTGCGCCGCGGACGCTGCGTCCACAATGTCACCATTATAACAGAGCGAATGTCTGCTGTTTTTCTCTGCCCGTGCAAATGCCTCCAGATTGACCCGGTTCTTATAAAAATCGGTCTGCACCCTCGGGTGTACGATCAGTTCTTCTAACGGATATTTTTCATATACGGCAAGCAGCCGCTCCCATTCTGCAGGGTTCTCTTTTCCGATCCGTGTCTTGATGGAGATCCGGAGCGGACATTTTTCAAAAATCTCTTCCAGAAAATGATCCAGCTCGTCCGGCATCGCAAGGAATCCGGCGCCGCGCCCTCTTGCCGCCACTGTGCCCGACGGGCAGCCGAGGTTCAGGTTGACCGTATCGTACCCATACTCCCGCAGAATCTCTGCGATCGCCAGAAAATCTTCTGCGCGGTTCGTAAGTATCTGCGGAACGACCGCCATTCCCGCATTGTGTTCCGGGCAGACGTCATTTTTCTCCCGGTGTCCAAGCTTTTTATTCGCCACAAACGGCGTAAAATAGCGTTCGATCCCGCCGTAATATTTTGCGTATGCATTCCGGTAGACATATCCGGTGACACCTTCCATGGGTGCCATATAATACTTTATCTGTTCCAACTGTCTTCTCCCTCTGTCAGAAATCTGTCCCTTATCTTAATACAGCTCTTCCCGCCTGTCAAATAGTGGAAAATTCTGCCTTTTTTTGCTATACTGCTATTGATACAGCTTTCACAAACCCGTTTATAGCTCATTATATTCAGGAGAATTTCTATGAAGTCGACATTTTCAGACAGCCCGGGCAATCACAACCGATGGTTCCGCCCCCATTTTTCGCATTTTTGTGCGACCCGTCTCGGGCGTTTCATCAACGAATCCAGATATGGCGGTATTCTCTATCTCGCCCTGTGGCTGGTTGTACTCGGGCTCGTTTTTACTCTTTTTCAGACCATCTTTTTAAGTATCGCCTATACCGGCCGGCTCACGCCGGATGATTACGAAGTCCTTCATGTGGAGCAGACCGAATATGACCAGAGTATCGGTGCCTACGATTCCGGTATCATCAGACGTTTTTCCGATTACCTGGTAACCGTGCAATATGAGGTTGATGGAACGCGCTATACTGCAGATCTTTCACTCGGTCAGGCATTTTTCACCGGAAACCGCGTGGCACGCGCCGGTGCAGACGGCTCGTCTGTACTTGGCACCATTTTCTATAAAAGTTCCGATCCAAAACGCCTGAAGTACATTCCGGCCAGACGGCACATTCTCCCATTTTCAACCGGCAAATATGTCTGCCGGGAGGATACCGATGATTTTGCCGCACAGGTCTGCGCGCTTTTACAGCAGGAGGATTATGGCTCCCTCGCCGCGCTTTCCTATAACGGCAGAGATATCCCTGTAACCGCGGAAGACACAGAAGAATATTTTCATGATGATCTGGTGTATTTCCGCAAAAACGTGGGGGATCTTTCGTTGCTGGAGGGAACTACCGTATATCACGACACCCCCTGGGCAACCGCAGTCACCATCCGCTATTACTCCAAGGAGGCACAGGAGACATACTCTGACTATCTGCCGATCACAGTGAAGGACGGACACTACCGGCTGGATCTCCGTTGGAAATACTGAGCCGTTTTCCCTGCCTCCCCCCCGAATCAATGCAGATGCAGTGCATTTTTCAGAAGTTCCAGTTCTTCCATGTAAATGCAGTGGGAAATTCGGTTCTCCCGGACAGCAGATACGCAATCCGCGAAGTCCATCCACCGGACCTCAGACACTTCTTCCTCCTGCAGTACAAAAGCTTCCTCCTCGCGGTCAAGCCAGAGTGCATACACATTGCTGACCTGGTTATCGCGGAACATGCTGCCGTGGAATTCCCTCTCAAACCGGAACCGGCGTTGTCCACAATAAATCAGTTCATCGCCGTTCATGTCCACACCCAGTTCTTCCTTCAACTCCCGCACCGCGGAAGGAATATAATCACTCCCTGCAGGAATATGACCGGCACTTGAAATGTCATAACAGCCCGGATCTGAATCCTTATTGTCGCTCCGTTTCTGCAAAAGGATCTGCACTACGCCGCCGCGTCTGCGAAAAATCCACACGTGCGCCGTGCGGTGCCGGATTCCCTCACGGTGTGCCACCTCCCGCGGCACTGTCTCTCCTGTCGGATTTCCCTTTTCGTCCACAATATCCAGCAGTTCCATCTCTGCTCCCCTCCAGTATGATTGTATTCTTTTCATTCACTATAGCACACTTTTGCTGCCTTTTTCCACATATCCGAAATTCTTCCGGAGCGTCTGATATAATTCCACTAAAATACATAATCTCTCTCTTGAAAAAAAGCTGCCGCATTCAGCAGATCGTCCTGTTTGACGAGATAAGTAATATTACAGGAAGCATACCGTTACAATTTCGGGTGGAATGCCTAGGGAACATTCTGTTCAAAAAATGCGGCATTTCTAACCAGCCGGTGGCTGCATCTGCGATGATCCGTGTCTTTCCAAGTTTGGAGCACTCCGACGGGGCATGTCCGCACTCCGGAAGACAATTTGTAGGACTTTCGTGCAGCACTTACCAGCACTCCCGCAATAGAACATAACCGCGCGAAGCCGATGTCTGAGTCGTCATCTGCCATAACTTCAATAGCAGATGACGGCGAGTTTCGGTTCGCGCGGTTTTATAATGTCTATGAGGGAGTGCCGTTAGTGCTGCCAGAAAGTCCGCCCATTGTCTCCGGTGTGTCGGACATGCACCCGTCAGTGTCCAAACGTGGAAGAGACACGGAATCAGATGCAGTCATCCGGCTGGAAGAAATACACACATTTTTCTCCAACGAATGTTTCCTATGCAGTTCCACCCGGAATCTGCATCATGTGCTTCCTGTAATATTACTTATCATCAACTGCCACCTGTGATATGTGGCAGCCTCTTTTCAACTGCCTCTCCAATCTGTTACAGTACCTGCTCTCCGTTCACGTACAGATGATATCCGTTTGCCGTAATATTGGAGGTATCACCGTCAAAGCTTGTGATATAGCTGTCACCGGTCAGTGTCCAGGTGGAGTTGTCATCCAGGGTCACGTCGACCGTACCGCCGTCTCCGTCCGGATTGATGGCGCCCTCATAGCTGGTGCCGTTCTTCATGGTAAGCACCATGCTTGAGATCTCATCCACGAGAATATTGCCCGTAAACTCCTGTGAATCCGCCGTCAGCGTCACATCTCCGCCGTTTGCACCTTCTGTGCCCCATCCGCGGGAGGAAGAGTTGCCTTCCACGCGAAGGAATACATCATTGGCAAGTGTAAATGCGACATCCTTGAGTGTAATCTCACAATCCGTATTGGTGATATAGAACATATCTCCTGTCTTCGCCGTAATGCTGCCACCCTCTGCAGAGAAGGTCGCCTCTCCGACATCTGCATCACCGGACATGCTCTGGTAAATCATAATGCAGTGAATGTTTTCGTCCGAGTCTCCATTATAGGTGTTGCTCATATTTCCTGTCACATCACAGTCGGTCAGTGCAACGGAATTCTTGCCCTCTACCACAACGCCCTCGCTGGCATTCGCTGTCAGAGTCGCGTCTGACACACTGATATCTGCTGTACAGTAGATTGCCGGGCTCCCTGTTCCGTTTGTCACATAGGAACCACCATCCACATTGACCATACCGCCACCCCGGTCGCTTCGGATTGCGGCTGCGGAATTTCCCTGTGTCTCGACATCCAGATTTGTAGCGTTCATGGTGCCGCCGCCGGTCGTCTGGATACCGCCGGAATTATTTTCTGTCGTGCGGATCGTGGAATCTGAAATATTTACAACCGTGCCCTCGCCATAGCTGAACACACCGTTACCGTTTGTCACGCTGGTATTGACTGTTGCTCCCGTAATCGTTGCCGTTGCGCCGTTTAGTACCAGAAGTCCGGCATTCTGTCCGTAAAAATCTCCATCCTCTGTGTTCGATGAGGCGCCGGCTGTCTTCTCGATCGTGATATCTTTTAAGGTAACGGCCGCTCCGTCAACACGAAGTGCGTTCTCATCATCACCGGTGGATGTGTAAGTCTCACCATCCACCTCGGTGTCCTCGGTAATCGTATTTGCCGAAGTTCCGTTTGTCACCTCACTGCTTCCGCCAAATCCGCCGCCTGCATTTAAGTTGCGCACAGTGACTGACACTGCCTGGTTGTCTTCGTCCAGAACTACCTCCAATACGCTGCCGACTGCAATGTCATCTGCATTTCCCTCGTCGCTTCCCTGCAGATACTCTAATGTGATCGCCGTATCGTCTGTCAGGGTAAAGGTAATGCTCTCACCGGAAGCCTCAAAACTGCTGCCGCCCGGCATCTGACCGCTCGGTGCATCTCCGCCCGGCGCATCTCCGCTTGGTGCGTCTCCGCCCGGCGCTCCGTTTCCGCTGTTGTCTCCGCTCGGCGCATCTCCACTCGGTGCGTCTCCGCTCGGCGCGTCACCCGGTGCTCCGTTTCCACTGTTGTCTCCGCCCGGTGCTCCATTTCCGGATGCATCTGCGCTTGCGGTTGTAAGTGTTCCTACATCCGCTGTAATCTGATCGCCTTCAACTGCTGTAACCTGCACGATCACAGAATCGCTCTGGTTCTCCTCACTCTGCTCTGTTGCTTCTACCGTCTGGTTCTCTGTTGTATTACTGCCGCATGCTGTTACGGATGATACCGTCATAACTACGATGCAGCCCAATGTTACTAATTTTTTCCATTTCATGATCTTCATTCCTCTCTGACTCTGTCAATGTCTGTTTTCTTTTGATAGGGTTAGTATAGAAAGCCAATGTGAAGATCACGTGTTGACCACGTTAAATTATTCTGAATCTATTTTTCGCCTGTTTTTCACAAAAAACGCACCAGATTGCGCACCACACCGAAGATTACAAGCGCGGCGACGCTGACGTAAAGAATGAGATTCTGCCAGCGGGCGAACCGGAATCGTCCATTCTGCACATATCCTGCCGCACCGCAGATGAATACTGCCGTAAGCGGAAGCAGCAGCACAAACAGCACCGGATGGCAGGAAAACGCTCCCCTCCAGTCAAGATGCAGGAGAGCCACACACATTCCCGTCACACCGCAGCCCGGACACAACAGTCCCGTCACTTTCCGGAACAGACAGGGAATGGCGAGCCCTGTGTACGACACAAATATTCCGTACAGCAGTCCCGCCATTCCAAGTAACATCATATATAATAGCAATTTTTTCAAACGTGCTTTTTTCGTCATCCTACATTTCCGATCTGTTATGCCAGCTTATTCAGCTCGTTCTGCATCAATGCATATGCAATAATTCCAAATCCAAAAATCTGGAGAATCAGATACAAAACACCGCTGTTGCTTGACGGGATTCCACGGTTATTCTTTGTAAAGTCAAGCTTCTCTCCCTGCTTATATGCCCAGTAAATGCCGTAAATTCCACAGGTCACAATCGTCAGCAGCACCACCATACCGCCGGATGTTCCATTCACATCACCAGAAACCGTATTTACGTCATTGGTCAGACACACGATCCAGTAGATGCCATAAATTCCGCAGGTTACAAGTGTCAGTACAATACACACCGCAATATTTCTTCTCTCAATCATAACAAACTCTCCTTTAAATAAGTATGAATTCATTATATCAGTTTTTTGTATATTGTCTACTGTTTTCATACCGTGGCCATTTCATTCCTGCTCCATCAACGCAAGCACCTTGTGCAGGATGCGGTACAGCTCCCTCGCATCCTCCCCGGACAGTCCGATACAGCCGCCCATCTTCCGCGGAATGTCGACCGCCTGCTCCTTTAGCTGCTCTCCCGCCTCCGTGATCGTCACATTTAACACACGCTCATCTGCGTGATCACGCTCTCTGGTGAGGTAGCCCTTCTGCTCCAGCTTCTTTAACACCGGTGTCAGCGTCCCCGAATCCAGGTACAAAAGCGCCCCCATATCCTTCACATTGATCCTGCCATGCTCCCACAGCACCATCATCGCAATATACTGCGTGTAGGTCAGATCAATCTCATCCAGATATGGCTTGTAGCGCCGCACGATCTCCTTGGAGCATGCGTACAGCGGAAAACAGAGTTGATTTTCTAATTTTAAAGCATCATACTTATCTTTCATTCCGGCACCTGTCGCTTATAAATAGTTCTCAATCTTTTCGCGGACAACATCCATATCCGCCGTCGGCTCAAAACGTTCCACCACGTTTCCGTCTCTGTCAATCAAAAACTTGGTAAAGTTCCATTTGATGTCCGGTGTCTCCTTATAATCCGGATGCGTGCGCTCTAACATGCTTTCCACGATCGTCGCTAACGGATGTTCCTCGTCAAATCCCATATGTGTTCACTCCGTATCTTCTGTGTGCTGTTACTGCTCCATACATCCTTTTACCCATGCTTTCAGTTCAGGCTTCGGCATGAATCCGACATTCTTGCCTGCCACCTTGCCGTCCTTTAAGAATAAAAGCGCCGGAATGTTTGTGATGCCGTTTGCGATCGCAAGCTGTGTATTCTCATCGGTATCCGCATTGTAAAATGCCACCTCACCGTCCAGATCGCCCGACAGTTCCTCGAGTACCGGTGCAAGCATCTGGCACGGTCCGCACCATACTGCCGAAAAGTCCACCACTGCTGCCTTTGCCTGTAACGCTTCGTCCATATTGTTGTTCTGAATCTTCTTAACCATGATAATCCTCCTTAGATCTCTCTTTTTTTCTTATCCAGGTACTCTACCGCAGACAGCGCCGCCACATTTCCCTGTCCAGCCGCCTTGATATACTGATACGGCTTTCCGGTAATGTCTCCGCATGCAAAGAGTCCCGGAAGGTTTGTCTCCATCTGGAGATTAACCTTTACGTGATTCTCCTCCGTCGCAAGTCCCGGCACGAGCTGTGACGGTGCGATCGCGTCTCTTAAGATAAATACGCCGTCCACCGGATGGGAACCCGCGTCCGTCTCAAGCGCACTTACCGTCTGCGTGCCTGTGATCGCTTTCGGCCGCTCATGCACAACCTCTACGGCATCCGACAGCTGCGGCTCCTCTTTTCCCATCGGGAAATAATGCACCTTTCCGACAATCTCCGCCAGATAGTCTGCTTCCTGCTCTGCCTCCCTGCCGTATCCGATCACCGCAACTTCCTTTCCGCGGAAGAACTGCGCATCACAGGTCGCGCAGTAGCTGACGCCGCTTCCAAGCAGCTTGTTTTCTCCCGGGAACGGTTTTCCCATGACGATTCCTGCTGCCAGAATGACGGTGGACGCCTCAAGAATCTCGCCGGACGCCTGGATCCCAAAATAATCTCCCATCGCATAGACCGCGTTCACGCGCTTCTCCGTCACCTCGATGCCAAGACCTGCTAACTGCTTCTTGTACCCGGCAACCAGATCTGCTCCTGAAACTTCCGGCAGCCCTGGATAGTTTAAAATCTGATGCGCCTTGCTCATCTTCTCGCTGAGTTCTCTGCTGCCGATTAACAGTACACTTTTATTTCTCACTTTCGCGGTAATCGCTGCCGACACACCTGCCGGTCCCGTTCCAATAATGGCAATATCCACTCGTTCCATACCGTTCTCCATTCCTGTGTTATTTTGCTTCTATAATAGTGTAAGAATCTGTTCTTCCAGTTCTCTCATATCTCCTGTTGGTTCAAATCTTACCACTACCGTGCCCTGCCTGTCCACAAGGAACTTCGTAAAATTCCATTTGATGTCGGGGTTCTCCTTATAATTCTTATCTATTTTGCGGAGCATTATTCCCAACGCCGCCGCTTTCGCCACTTTTCCGAATCCGGCAAATCCCTTCTTGGATTTTAAGTACGCATACAGTGGAAGCTGATGTTCGCCGTTGACGTCGGATTTCTTCATCTGAGGGAACTCGGTGTGATACTTCAGCGTGCAGAACTCGTGGATCTCTTCATCCGTCCCCGGCGTCTGTCCCGCGAACTGGTTGCACGGAATATCTAAAATCTCAAGTCCCTTGTCATGGTACTTCTGGTAAAATTCCTCCAGTTCCCGGTACTGCGGGGTGAATCCGCATCCGGTCGCCGTATTCACGATCAGAAGTACCTTTCCCTCATAAGCGGACAACGGCCACATTGTTCCGTCCGGCCGCTCCACAGAATACTCATAAATGCCCATCTCTTACCATCCTTTCTCTTTGTCATTAAAAATGAATCTTTTTAAATTGTTTCATTTTTAATTGTGTACAATCTTTTTGTATTTAGATTGTACACAATCCATTTTAGGATGTCAAGCATTTTTTTATTTTTTCTGTTTCCGCGACGGCCGGTAGAATATAAGCGCAAGAAAAAAAGCGGTAATTTTCATTACCGCCCAACGACTATTCCGCGCTGTTTCCTGCCAGAAGCAGGTCACGCTTTTCTCCAAATAAATTGTTCAACACACCGAGCACTGCGCCGACAAGAACCGCCGCGATCACTGTTCCGACACCAACGGAACTGAATTTTTTCAAGATGATCAGACAGGCTGTCAGCGAGACTGCAGCCATCGTGACGTCAAACCCGATCTTCACCTTTGAGAAAAGGGCGTTCGTGGTATCGGAAATCGCCTTCATCGCTCCCTCCCCCGCAAGCGGGATGATGTCTGCCGGCAGATAGAAGAAGATGCCGCACGCAATCAGCACTGTGCTGCCCAGCATCATGACAAGGCGGACTGCCAGATTATCCGGCGTCGGCAGAAACGAAAACAGGTAATTGGAAAACGTGGTAAAATAACCGAACACCACACCGACAACCACCTGCAGCAGATTTTTGATCTGAAACGCGCCGCGCAGGATCACAATCTGCAACGCCACCAGCGCAATGTGAAAAACGATCGTCGCTTTTCCCATCTCAAGTCCGGTAATGCAGGTGATCGTATACGGGATTGAGCTGACCGGAGAGACTCCCAGATCAGACTTTACCGACATCGATATCCCCAGTGTCATAATAAAAAGTCCCAACAGATACACGATCAGACGCGTCGTGTAATTTTCATTTTTTATTTTTTCTCTGACTTTCTTCTGCAATTTCTTTTCCTCCATTATTTCCCCCGGAATCCTACCCCTCTGACGATTCCAGGAAATTGTGATTCACCAGATCTAAAAGGCGCATGAGTTCCTCCTGCACCTCCCCGGACAGCCCCCGCACTGCCCGCTCATCAGCCCTGGAAAAGGCCGCCTCCACTTCCTTCGCCAATGCGCTTCCGTGTTCCGTCATAGATACATACAGCGATCTGCGGTTGCCGTTTTTCATCTCTCTTCGGATGAGGCCACGCGTCTCCATCCTGCCGAGAATTCCCGTCACCGACGCTGAATCCAGACTGCAGCCCGCCGCAATCTCTTTTTGTTCGCATGGTTCATGCTCCATAAGGAACTCCAGAATCTTGGGCTCCCCTGGGCGGAGCTCTGTGTGCTCCCTGATGTCCGATATGATTGCTTTCTGGCAGTTCGTATGACACGCCCGCAGGTAATAGTGCAGTGAATTTTCCATAGATTCTCCATTCCGGAACGTCTGACTTCCTGTTTCTTATTAGCCTTTGTCTGTGCTATTACGCGTATTATTTGCCGTATTATTTGTGTACAAATAATTTGCATGCAAGTCATCACAAGGGGTTATTGTAACACTTTAACACCAGAAGTCAACCGGTTAGCTTGTTCTCTCGAAAATCTTGTGCGCCTTTGTGGTGACTTGATAGAATTATCGAAGTATAATCGAGTAGGAGGGGAAATCAAATAAATTTTCCCGACCTCTCTCACCACCGTGCGTACCGTTAGGTACACGGCTGTTCAATCAATTTAATAAGTAACACACCTTTCGGTGTAGTAATCTAGCATTGAGACTATCCACTATCATGTCCGAAGTGAAGGACGAATTGTAAAACGTGCAGTCTACATTGCTCTTGGCATTGATATGAACGGAAAAAAGGACGTTCTTGGTATGTATGTTGGAGAAAACGAAAGCGCCAAGTTCTGGCTCTCCATCATGAATGGACTAAAGAACCGCGGAGTTGAGGATATCCTGATTGCATGTGTGGATGGACTAAATGGATTTCCACAAGCAATTGAAGCTGTTTATCCAAAAACAGAAATCCAGCAGTGTATCATTCATCAGATCCGTAATTCAACGAAGTTTGTTTCCTACAAAGATATCAAAAAACTGATGGCTGATCTGAAGCTTGTATATGCGGCTCCAACGGAAGAAACAGCTTTAAATGAGTTAGAATTGTTCAAAGATAAATGGGATTCCAAGTACCCGAAAATCTATAAATCCTGGCATGATAACTGGGCAACACTGTCCACTTATTTCAAGTATCCAGAAGCTGTAAGACGTTTGATTTATACCACAAATGCCATTGAAGGATTCAACCGTCAGCTTCGGAAAGTGACCAAAAGCAAGACAGTTTTTCCGTCAGATGATAGCCTTTTAAAAATGCTGTATCTGGCAACTATGGATATCACGAAAAAATGGACCGGACACAGGCAGGACTGGGGGCAGATCCATTCCCAGCTGGAAATCTATTTTGAAGAACGTCTAATCGGACACAACCTGTAAAAACAGCTTGTTTTAGGCAGGTTTTATTGACATGCCAAAAAACTCCTGTATAATGCAGATATGGGCAGAATCCGGAAAATCGGCTCTGCCCATTTGTAACTATTCACAAATCTTATATCAGTTTTTAACGTTTACACAAAAATTGAAACGGTCTCGAAAAAAGCCATATTTCCCAATAGGTAATATGGCTTTAATGGATATGTATTTATTCTTCATAATGATATTTGCAAGAATAGATAATCAGATTCTGGTTGCTATCCATGTTATATACTAAGCGGTGCTCATCTGTGATTCGTCTGCTACATGCTTTTCGATATTTCAGAGGTTCAGGTTTGCCTTTGCCTTTTAATAGTCCGTTGCGGTCTATATCTTTAACAAGGTCATTTATGCGTTTTAGCATCTTTTTATCTTCCAGCAGCCAACTGTTATATTGTTCCCATGCAGTTGGTGTAAATACAACATTCATTTATTCGTAAGCCTCCAATTCTGTAATGGTTTTCATAATAAAACCACCTGCAGCGGCTTCTTCCATAGATTTGTCGAGCATTGCAAGATATTCTGCATTTCTTTTTGCCTTCATCATATCATTGTATTCGGCTTCGGACATCATCACAATATTTTCGTTCTTTGGTCTGGAAACTATTAATGTTTCTCCATTGAAAACTTTATCGCATAAGGCTTTGAAGTTATCTCTAACGTCCATACTCTTTACAGCTAACATATATATCACTCCTTTTCGTATGAAAAAACGTACTATTTTTCGTACTTTTATTATATGCTATTATTATACGTAAGTCAATCTATTTTATTCACATGAAATAATATCAATATATTTTTTTAATGTATTTCTACTTATATTATATTTTTTCATCAAATCAATTTGTTTTATGCTTCTGTCGGTTTGAAACTGTTTTATATCATGCTTTAATTCTGGGGTCATTTTATCGAGCTGTCCTGTTTTTCGTCCGCTTTTCTTATTGCTTGCAGCGATTCCGTCCTTGATCGACTTGGAAATATATAATCGTTGCTTCTCTCCTCTATCCAGTTCAACAATGATAAGTAGCTTGATTATGTTTTCCATTGCTGTTTTAGTGACTATATCCTGCTTTGATGCAGTCTGCATCATCTGGCGGATATAGTCAGTTGATACAGTCGGATTATCGAGAAATACCATATTGATTCCATGATTTATCCAGTCCATATATTTCTTATATCCGTTTTCTGCTTCTCTTGTAAATCGGGATAAATCCTTGAATACAACTGTATCTCCTGATTGTAGAATTTTGTCGAGTTTTAGAAATTGTGGTCTGTCGGCAAAGTTCTTTGCCGACATTTCCTCTGTAAATTCGACAACATATTCTATGTTATGGTCTGTAGCATATTTTTCCAATGATTTTATCTGTCGGTTGAAGTTCTGGCGTTCTGTATCCGTAGATATACGCTTGTAGCTGTAATAATTTCCCATAATGATATGCTCCTTTGTGTCAAATTAACTATAGTTATCTTGATATAAAATAATAGTGTCAGAATAACCTTTTGTAAAGGTATTCTGACACTATTATTTATAACTTATAGCTTAAATGTTAAAATGACACTATTTATTGAAAAATAATGTTTTTAGGGCATCCATAGGTAGATTATAGTCTACAGTTGAAGTAGGCTCTTGGCTTTATGGTTTCAATTTCTTTCTGCTGTTCTGTTATGGCGTTCTCTCCTTTTAGAATTTTTCGTCTGAATCGTTGAGTGAGAAATATGCTTCATAAGTACAGTCAAGTACCTTTGCAATTTCCACAAGCTCTTTTTCACTGAAATTATCACGCTTCAATTTATTGTATAGGTTACTGGTACTACAGTTTAGTTGCTCTGCCAACCATGCTTTGCTTTTATCTCTTTTCGCTAACACTAATCTTATCTTTTCTGACATCATAGCTGCTGTTCTCCTTTATATAATGGTATTGTGATGGTTTTATAATTGTATAAAACCATTACTTTTTCTTGCTTTTCTTTTCCTGCTTCTTTTTATACATATCCAGTATTTCAGGTGCAACCTGTAATGCAGATAGGTCAATATCATGCTCTCTGCAGAATGATTTGATTGCTTCGTCAATCAGTCCTGAAAAATTCCCTCTCGTATGTTCTTCTGCAAGAATACGCAATTTTTCATACATTTCTGGGTGCATAGTCAGAGTAAACTGTTCATTTTTCAGTCCGTCTTTTTTAGGACGACCACCGAGATTTTTCTTTTCCTTTGTGGCGGTCTTATTTGTTGTTGGCTTTTGTGGTTCTGGTTGTGGTGTGGCAGACTGTTCTTTTTTATCGGTTTCTGCTTTTGATTCTGCAGGTGGTGTATCAGTAAAGAATCCTGCAGCGACTTCTACATTACTTGCTAAGTCAACATTTTGGGGTAATTTCTTTCCTGCCATTGGATAATCCTTTCATGATATTTTTGGTTTTATAATGGTTTTATAATGTTATAAAACCATTATTATACTATTACAAATTGCTTGTAAGTTCTTTTGCAAATTCAAGATAATCTTTTACAGCGGAGCAGGAAGCATCCCATTCAATGATAGGTTCCTGTTGGCTCTGTGCTTCTTTTACCTTAACTGTTTCTCGGATTTTGCTGTCGAATACCTTTGTATTCAGTTTTACGGACATTTTTTCAAGTCCGCTTAGGACTGCATTATTGATATTGGCTCTTGAACTGTATTTGATTAAGAGAATACCTGCAATTTCAAGTTCTTTATTGGAGTGCTTGCGTACGCTTTCGATTGTGTTGGATAACTGCTCCAACCCAATCATGGCAAGATAGCTACACTCTGTAGGAATTATTATTTTTGTACTGGCTGTAAGGCTCATGATATTCAATAGTCCGAGTGATGGCGGTGTATCAATCAATATCACATCATAATTTGCTTTTTCAATCCGTTCTTTCAGAAGATATTCCCTGCCAAGATGATTAAATTCTGTATCAGCATAGGCAAGCAGAAGAGAACCTGCAATTATGTCATAATATTTTGATTTTACGATACATTCATCAAGTGTACTTTCTTCTTTCAGAAGAGTATATAGGTTGTGTTCCTGACATTCCATGAGGTTCACGCCAGATACAGTTGTAAGGTTGCATTGTGGGTCAGTATCAATGCAGAGTACCTTTTTTCCGTATTCTCTGCTTAATATTTCGCCTAACATTTGTACTGTGGTGGTTTTTCCACAGCCACCTTTTGTAATGTTTACAGAAATAATTTCCAATATTTTTACCTCCATGAAAAATTGGGGTATTATACCATTATAAAACATTTATTAAACCATTATAATACCATTAAAATAATGGTATTATACCCCTTTAATAAGGTTATTATATCACTTATATTTGCTAATTACAAGTGCTAAAATATGAAAATGTAACTTTAGAGTGATAATTTGTTCTTGATTTTAGAACGGAGATTATGTAGAATATATGTTGTAAAGGCTGAGAGCAAAAAAAAGAAGCTATTGGCGTAGCTTCTTTTTCAATAATTTGTTTAATTTCAGCTTTTTCAAGAGAATTGGCGTTCTCTTGAATATTGACTCAACCACGAATCACAATCATAAAGCTGTTGCAGTCCGTTTGACTGCTTATTTCTGTATTCTTATTATATGTGTTTTTTGTATCTGTGTCAACCCACTAGATATAGGAAATACAAGGGTTTCAAGCCAAAATAAGGCGGTTTTCCCTAGGGAATATGGAAGTATGTGTGTGATTGTGGCTGTCATATACATACTTTTTTTAATGCCAATCCGGCTCCTTGGAAATAGGAGAGGGCGTTATATCGGCTAACACTAATTCGCTTGTATAATCGCTATCTGCAAAGCCTAGGCAGTATAAATATAGATGGGAGTGTTGCGAGCTTAACAAGAAAATCGCAGGGTTACATCTTATAACCAAGTTTCCATAGGATGTATGACCATAGGGGAAAAAAGCCGTTTCATATCCTCATTGGAGCAGGGATGTTCCACCCGAACAGAAAGGGAAGCCTAAAGGCTTGTTATAAGTCCAAGGTTAAAGAGTTAAGGCGGGGGCGCACAGTTGCAGCGTAAAGCTGCAGGCTACCTCTGGGACAAGTTAGTGTTCTTTCAGAGGGATACACGCAACAGATAGAAATGTCTGGTAGTTGGAGTAATTATTGGAGCTGCGGGAACTATTAAAGCGTGGTGGTATATTTACGGATAGCCACAGTCGGGAAACAAAAATACGGATACCTCATGAAAAAGGGATTGTAGTATTTGGTTGCACTTATCTGCAGATGTTCTGCAGGAAAAGTGCGCCCAAAAGCCGTTTCCTAATCCCCTAGAATTGTATCTGGGGTAGTGGCAAAGTCAAGGTTTTTCTAAAAAATATAAAGAAAATAAGGCTTTCAGCATGAGCAGTAGTAGTGTGGTAAGGGTGGGTAAGTGATAGGTTCATGGAGTTGTGGGTAACTGTGCTATCCATGAGCTTTGCATGGTCTTTTCCTTCGGCTTATCAATGGTGGAATATCACTTATCCATGCTTTCCACACTTTTATAATAGTATTATAAGGTTATTAAACCATTATAAAAAAGGTATAAAACCATTACGGAATTATACACCCTTTGTTATTATGCAGTTTCAAGAAGTTTACAGTTGATGTATTCTTTATCCATGCTGATAATTTTAAGTTTTGAGCTGTGCATGACATCTACTTCATAGTATCCTTGTTCTTCGTTTACATTTCCCATATATACACATTTAGTTCCTACAGGCACATAAATCCTTAATTTGATTTCAGAGTTGAGTTCATGACCTTTTACAAGGCTTGTTGCAAGGAATCCTTTTTCGTATAGGTCGCAGTCAGTCATATTCTTTGCATTTTCTTTCATCAGGTTATATACATAATCGCATACGCCACGATACAGAACCAAGTCTGTATCTGTGGTATGTAGTGCTACCATGTCGGCTATCTGCAGGTCAATGTTGTCTGCTCTGTCTTGCCGGAATCGTTCATTTACAGATTCTCCTGAATGTGCAAGGCAGTATTCCATTGTATAGTGGTTTGTGTCAATCATTCGCTGTGGTTCTGGATTGATATGTGTGTGTGCGTATTCGATAGCTTCATCTTTATCAAGTGCCAGTTCATCCCAACCGGCACCGATATGCTTATATTTATCTTTGATACGATAAAATGCTTTATTTCCCATAATGATTACCTCTTTCTAATCTTTGTAACAGTTCAATTTGGTTGCTTCGCAATATTTACCTTTAAAGTAAATTATCATCTTGTTGTTGGCGGATAAATCGCCAAAGTATTCAGGTTCAAATACTTTTTCTGTCGCTTCCTGAACGGAGCGACCAGTTGTATTATTCTGTGAATTGGTTTCGGAGTTGCTGATTTTCAGTACTTTCTTTTTTCCGAATGTGTCAGAGAATATCTTAGAAGAATTGATGTCATTGCTTCCAAGTATTATCTGATAATTACAGTTACCAAGAATTGAGCGTGCTCCTGTTGGTTGGTATCTGTATTCGAGCTGTGACAAGTTCTGCTGTATTACCATGCATATTACGGACTTGCTGCGGAGCGTAGACAGATTGGAGTTAATCAGCTTGTATGAGAATGTAAGCTGTGGGAACTCGTCCAGTAACATAAGTATAGGTCTGTTTTTTACTCCTGTGGAGCTGTCCGGTCTTTTTGTAAATGCTGTACTCATACTTTGAATGAGTAGCGTAAATAATGGAGCGTATGCGTCCAAGTGTTCCTGACTAATCTGCAGATAAAGGTCTGTTCCATGCTCTAAAGTTTTGATTGAAATACAGTTGCCATTCTTCGATAATAATTCATCTAATATCGGATTTGAAAAATGCACAAGTGCTGTTGTAAGTGCGTCATAGGCAGAAGATACATTCTTTTCAGAGTTGCCATAGAAACTTGCGAGAAGCTCTTTAGCAGGTTCACAGTCACTTTCTATGGCTTTTGTTACCCAGTCAAATACATTTCCCTGCAGGATGGAGTGTATCACATCCGGAAAACTTGCGTTTGGATTGCTATGCAGTATCAGATGAGTGATACCTTGAAACATCTTCCTTGCCCTTGTAGAGAAGTAGTTTCCGTCCGATCCGCCCTCATCTGCGATGAGAACGGTTGCGACGGATTCAAGAAACAACTTTTTGTCTGTATCGTCCATCTGCCCCAGTTCTGCGAATGGGTCAAATCTTACGCTGTCTTTTAATGCTGTAGGACTGTCAGGACAGAATCTAACGATTTTTCTTTTGGTATGCTTTGACACATAATTATATAAATCGCCCTTTACATCTACTGCAAGTACGCTTCCCTGAAAGCTCATTGCATTTATGATAGCAATTCCACTTGTCTTTCCGGAACCCGGAGGACCGAATATGGCAATGTTACATTCTGAATTAGATGGTATCTGTATGAGCTTACCTTTATCCGTTCCGAATATAATTCCTTTTGAATTTCTCCAAGGTACTTTTTCAAAAGTGGAAGTATCAAGTTTGTGTGGCTCTGCGTTCTGGAAGTATTCCACTAGTTCGTGATAACTTCTTTTATATTTACTGTTGTCTGCTCCGTAGGTTCTTCCGGTTAGGTATCTGTAACGCTTATCTCTGCAGATAGTAAATACTATCATGAACCATATAGCAGCCAGTCCGATAGGTACTGCCATTTTGTAGATGTTATATAATGGGTGTCGTTCTGTGAGCTTCATATATTCACACGAAATTTCAAAAATATAATCGTTGGCGTATGCCAGTATGATTGCTAAAATTGCAAATGGTATCATGCAGTAATATTTTACTGTGTACCACAAACCATATTTTTTTATCATAGGCTTATTTCCTCCACATATTCTTTTGATTTATTGAGGGCATCCTTGCCCCAGTTTTCGGTTGCTTTTATTGCAGATAATGTTACCTGCTCAGTAATTCTGCGTAGCTCCTGAAATTCCTTTTCTGTGGTATCAGTCGAACCATCCGTAGATGATTCGACCATGCTTTCAAGTTTATGCTCTGCATTGAGTACGGATTGTATTGTGTTGTCTACCATAATTTTTCTTCCTCTACTGTGTGTTCTTTATTAGCTGTATTGCCCCATCCTGATGTAGAACCCCATCCGGAATCTGCACCCCAAGTATGCTCTTTTGCTGCAATGACATTCTGTGCATTGGAAAGCTGTCTTTCTTTTTCAAAAATTATCTGCTGTGCTGCTTGTCTTAATTTCTGATTTTCAAGGTATTTCTCCTGTAGCTTTGCTTGCAGTTCAGCTTTTTCTTTATCTGCTGTTACTGTGTCAGTTTTGCTTTTTAATTCAGATTGCAGATTACTAATCTGATGTTCCTTTTTATTTACCTTATTATTAAGGTTGAAAATGTTGTGTTTCTGTTCTGCATTAGCTGTTGTCAGCACATCTACTTTTTGGATTAATTCAACATTTTTCGACAATATATTTGCAAGTTCATCTACTGTAAGAGTATGGTCTATTACCACACCTGTTTTATTTGTAATTTCTTTTAGCTGTTTTACAGTAAGTGGAACGGCTTTTCCGTCACCGGATTTTTTCTGATATACAGTAGCTTTTATACCTGCTTTGTCAAGCGTGGCTTGCATGGATGGGTGCATATCTCGGAGAATGGCTCTTTTGGTTAAGGCATCCGCATTTAATCTGTATTCAAAATCTGGATGTTTTTCTCCGGCAGGAACTGCAGGAACATAAGCTATATGAAGATGTTCTTTAGATATATCTTTCAGTCCGTTTTCAGTTTCTACCCACTTGTGTTCATCTTTATGGATTTCAGCGACAAAAACACAATCTTTTCCTGCAGGTAAATAATTATCACAGTACCAGTCAAATGCTGTCTGAAAAAATGTTTCGTGTTGCTCTGGCGGACAGTCGCTTGGACATTGAATTACAAGCCCTACTGCGTGTACCAGATTCTTACGATTATACTTAAAGATTTTATTCTCAAAATCCTTTCTGTATTGGTTTACTTCTTTGGCTGTTTTTCCTCTGTCTATCAGGCTGTAATTTTTATGTGACAGTTCAGTATCTACGGATTCATTTCCGTATGATTTTCCTTGTGGAAGCTGTCGTAAATCATGCTTGATATGTGCGAGAATTTCGGTGCCACCATATTTGGTTAATTCCATAAGTCTGTACCTCGCTATTATTATTCTGTTGTAGTTACATAATATAGGTAAGTCTGCAAGAAGAAATATTGCGGATTTCATCTGCGTACTCTGTCTGATCTTACACTTCGCTGCCACTTGTGTAAGGTAGCCAGAGTGCTTGATGAAGTTTGCTGTAAAGGTCGTATCATTCTGCATGGCTTAGCCTGCAGATGTACGCCCAATACAGCAAAGCAACATTTATTCTCTCCGACTTCCCTATACAAATTAGGGTAAGCAAGTTTCCCCTGCGTCCTGCGTCCTTGCCCCTGCGGGGTAATTTGTTCTTATTGGGAACACCTTGCAGGTTTTCCCAAGCGAAGCACTAACCCTTTCCGCCTGTTGCTCCATTCCGATATGTACCAACTCATTCGCCATTATTTTTGTAAGCAGAGCTTCCAAAGAATCCGGCTCATTCCTTGGCACATATCTTCATTACACAACAGCAGGAAGTTGCACTTCCTACGATAAAAAGTCATTCCCTGCGGTCATGAATTTTTATCTACCATTGCTCATTTCTTCGTGGCTTCGAGCCATTCAGAAATGAAAGGGAAGCTGCGCCCCCTTACGATAACAACCAAGATCCTGCGGATTGGTTGTTATCTATCCCCTGCATGGTTTACGCTTCATTATTTTCTGTACGCTTTTTAATGAAGTAATCCAGACTGGATTCAGTACAGAAAACATTCAGAAAATCTGCATAATCTTCTTGGGTTTTAAGACCAAAATGTGTTGCGATTTTCTTACAAAATTCACTTGAAATGTCATTGCCATTTTCAAGGATTTTGTGTATCTTTTTTGCTTCGATTCCGAACTCATTTTTTACTGCTTTTTCAAACAGTTTCTGCAGTTCTTCTAACTGACTGTAACGAGCTTCCATCTCTGCTATCTGTTCTTGGATTGTCTTTGCCATAATATGATATTCCTCCGCTTTCTTTTAATATGGAACAGGGGCATTTCTGCCCCGTATTCCGTTCGGCAGGTGGTTGATATTGTGACTGCCTTTTATACCCTTTTCAGAACGCCAATTCTGTGAAAAAAGGTGCAATTATCCTACGGATATTATTGCCGTATTCAGTCTTGTTTTGCGTGTGGAATAAATAAGAATTGATTGAAAAAATCAAGAAAATTTGATATGATAATGTCTGCGAAAACATATTACAATCAAATATTTGATTTGTAATCCGGCTACAGATGCTACCAACATCTGTAGCCTTTTTCTTATATTCCAATATTTCATAATTATTTCTTTTCGCCGATGGCTTCAACGATAAACTGATTTTCCATCATCTGCAATAATCTTATTGCAATGAAAGGGTCAATGTTTCCGAGTGGCTTTTCACAATAAACAACGGAACTGATAAGGTTGTATGCTTCGTTCCAATCCCAGAGTACATCCCAGTGGTCAAGAACATCTCTTCCAAGGCTTCCTAATCCAATATGAAAATCGTTATAATCAGAGTCGATTTCTTTAAGCTTTGTTCTGACAATTTCCATGTTGCCTTTTACATATTCATTCAAGTTATCCATTGAAGTTCCGCCACTCCAAGGACCAGTGTTATAATGACTGATAACATCCCTCAAAACATTTACATTTTTAATATGATGATTTCTTTTGAGCCATTCAACACCTCGTCCGATTGTTGAGCGAGTATGATATTGAATTTCATCTTCTCCAGTTGCAATGATTAACTTATTACCAGTCCAGTCTTTTGCACCATCAGTAATAAAATCTAATAAATACAATGCTTCTACACGAAGCTGACTGTAAACTGGCAGAGTTTCGTCTACTACTGCATTGCTGATATAACCTGATACATTTTCTTCTTTTTCACGAAGATAAGAAAGAATTGTTTCGGCTCTTTTATCTGTTGAGAATAAACGCTTTGCCATAATTGATTACTTCCTTTCTACAGAGTAGTATATAATTATGTTATATACTCTAGGTATATACTATCATTATATACCAACATAGTCAACAAAAATTAAAAAATTTTCTAAGATTTTTTATAACACCATTCCAAGCACCGCCACTTCTGGCGTTGGTCTCCCCGAAATCCTGCGACCACTTGCCCCTGACATCCATTTTCTTTGGAAAATGAATGTCTTAATGCGGGGCAGAAAGCGGATATATTATAATCCCCTTTGCCAATCGGTTCCCCAGGGAACCACTTTTTTCTTCGGTGTCCATTGCTTCTTATTTCTGCTTCCTATATGTACTCCGTTCCTTGCTTATTGGTTTGCTACTGTGAATCGTAACAGCTTCCGATCCGAATACAAGGGGCGTTCCTTAATGCTCCCTCACTTCGTTCAGTCCGCTTACCACTTAAACCCTTGTATTTGGATTGAAAGCCGTTCCTGTAGATTCACGCAAACCCGATAGATAAGCAAGGAACTCAGAAAGTACATAAACATAGAAATGAAAAATCAGGATGAAGCAATACACCTACGAAAAAAAGAAACGCTCCCCTCCAGAAAAAGCTTCAGAATCTTGAAAGTACATATTTTGGGCTTTGGCGAGCCGACATTTCAACCACAAATTTACGATTATAAATGAGATTAAAACCATGACAAGAGAAATGATTATTACAGAACTTAATAACAGAGGATACAACGCAGATTCACAGAACAGCATAAAAAATGGTGTGGTGCTTGAGGGTATCAGAATTTCAACTAACAGCAATATAGCACTTATCATTTATACAGAGGGAATAATTGAAAATGCAGAGGAACAGCATAAGACACTTGATGATGTTGTTTCGGCTATTATCGGAGTATATGAGAGTAGCAAGGCAGTTAATTTGGATGTGAAGATGTTTTTTGATAGAGATTACATACTGAATAATATTTATATCGGTATGCAGAAAGACAGCACCGAGGATATAGAAAAAAAGGCTTGCGACCTTGAGGGTATCGAAAGTTATTTATATATCCGAGGGGATGCAGATAAAGACGGATACTATTCTGCTAAGATTTCAAGAGCCATTTTAGAAAATGCCAATATTTCAGAGAGTGAAGCATGGGAAAAGGCAGAAGAACACACCAACGCAGAAACAACCATAACATCTATGGCGAAAGTTATGTGTGCAATGATGAATATGGAATATTGGGAAGAAATGGAAGATATGACACCGCTGTATGTACTTACCAATAAAAGTAAGGTAAAGGGAGCTAGTGCAATTCTGAATAAAAAGGCACTTGCAGAGTTTGGAAAGAAGCACAACACAGATAAAATTGTTGTTTTGCTGTCATCAGTCCATGAAATGCTTTTAGTATCTTATACAGAAGAAATTGACATTGATACATTTTCTGAAATGGTGGAAGAAGTAAACAATGCTGAAGTAGACCCAACAGAGCGACTGACGGACAGAGCATATATCATAACACTTTAATTTTGAATTTTTCAGAGTGTGGGGAGCAATCCCCACACAGAAAGGAGCATATAAAATGACTAACGCACAGATTATTTTTAATGAAAGTGTTGAGTTAATGGAAAATGGCATAATTGGGAATACTGGCAGAAAAATAATTGTAGAAAATGAGGACGGAGAAAAGAAAGAAATGCTAGAGCCTGAAAGCATACACACATACGCAGGATGGAAAGCAATAGGCAGACAAGTCAAAAAAGGCGAAAAGTGTATTGCTACTTTTATGATATGGAAGCACACCACAAAGAAAAAGAAATCAGAATCAGAGGACGAACAAGAAAAAATGTTTATGACGAAAGCGTTTTGCCAGACAGAAGAAATTGCAAAATAAAATTTATAGAGGGAGCTGCGGATAGTAGCTCTCTTTAGCACTGGGGGAACCTTGCACCGACCGTCCCCCAGACCCCCATCCCGATGGGCGGTCGTTACTGTATAGCCTGGGCGGTAAGTATTGGCAGCCTATAGGTTCAAGGAGAAATCCACGAAATAAGGGAGCATCCCAAAGTTTGTGTAAACCTCCAAACTGATGTAAGATAAAATTACTCAGTTTGGAGGTTATTTTTATGGCAAGAAGAAAAGACAGCCCACAAAAAGCAGCAATGAGAGAAATGATGCGTGACTATCTGAAAAATAATGATATCAGCATCAAAGATGGTACCGATGTAAATAGCATCATGCGTGACATGATGTCTGTCCTTTTGGAAGGTGCTTTGGATGAAGAACTGGATGAGGAATTAGGATATTCCAAGTATGATTATCGTAACAAAGAAACAGACAACAGCAGAAACGGTCATTCCAGCAAAACCATGCACACCAGTTATGGAGATATGGATGTGGCGATTCCAAGGGATCGTAACGGTGATTATGAACCACAGCTGATTAAAAAATATCAAAATACCGTAACTCAGGACATGGAAGAAAAAATACTTTCCATGTATGCCAAGGGAATGACAACCGGAGACATTGAATCCCACATGCGTGAATTATACGATATTGATATTTCTGACAGTACAATCAGCAGGATCACAGATAAAATCCTGCCGATTGTAAAAGAATGGCAGGAACGCCCTCTGGAAGAAGTGTATGCTGTAGTATTTATGGATGCAATCCATTATCATGTCCGCAGTGAAGGACGTATTGTAAAACGTGCGGTTTACATTGCTCTTGGTATCGACATGAATGGAAAAAAAGATGTCCTTGGAATGTATGTTGGGGAAAACGAAAGTGCAAAGTTCTGGCTTTCTATCATGAATGGATTAAAAAACAGAGGTGTTGAGGATATCCTGATTGCATGCGTTGATGGTTTAAATGGATTTCCACAGGCAATCGAGGCTGTTTATCCAAAAACAGAGATTCAGCAGTGTATCATCCATCAGATCCGTAATTCAACGAAGTTTGTTTCATACAAAGACATCAAAAAACTGATGGCTGATCTGAAGCTTGTATATGCAGCTCCAACGGAAGAAACAGCTTTAAATGAGTTAGAATTGTTCAAGGATAAATGGGATTCCAAGTACCCGAAAATCTATAAATCCTGGAATGATAACTGGGCAACCCTGTCCACTTATTTCAAATATCCGGAGGCAGTAAGACGGCTGATTTATACCACAAATGCCATTGAAGGATTCAACCGCCAGCTCCGGAAAGTGACCAAAAGCAAGACGGTTTTTCCGTCGGATGACAGCCTTTTGAAAATGCTGTATCTGGCAACCATGGATATCACGAAAAAATGGACCGGTCACAGGCAGGACTGGGGACAGATCCATTCCCAGCTTGAAATTTATTTTGAAGAACGTCTGGCAGGACGGAACCTGTAAAACAGTCAATTTTAGGCAGGTTTTATTGACATGCCTAAAAACTACTGTATAATGCAGATATGGGCAGAATCCGGAAAATCGGCTCTGCCCATTTGTAACTATTCACAAATCTTATATCAGTTTTTAACGTTTACACAAAACTTGAAACGGTCTCAACTTCACGGATTCAGGTAAACAACATATCTATCTCTGTTGTCATCCTTAAAATCTTCACAACAGCAATAATAATTATCATTATGGTGCTATCCGCTCTGCCAGTTTTCCATAATTGTCAACGCTATTATTAACTGCATCTATGAGAGATGTGATTTTTTTTTGAAGCCGAATAATCTATAACCCATTCATTATCAAACACCATCTCTATCCCAAATGAAGTCCATTATTATCCGGCAAATAGCTCTGCTTAGGTTTATTCGGATTGTACTTAACACGGACACTGGCATTAATATCAATACTCTTCAGTGCCGATGTAGAATGCATTCCAACTGGAACCTTTCCAACTTTATATTTTTTTTCAACCTTATAAGTGAGCTGCTCTTTGACGATATATGATTGTCCTTCCACGAAATACTCAACTGTTATAAACCATAAATTACCATTCCATCTCTTCTTTACTATTGTTCCAAGTGTTTCTGCAGTACATTTCCTCTTAATAAACCCAAACATATTAATACCCTAACTCATCAATAATTTTTTTTGCCTCTAATTCATAATCATGATATGCTGTCACATATAATACTGTATTTTCTTTTTTCAAGACTTCACAATAATAATCGGATGCGCTTACGCTATAATCCGCAACCGAGTTATTCTCATCTTCTAATATTGTCGCATCATCAACACCGTCGTACGTATTGCTCAGGTTTGAAACCGCATACTGATAGACTACATCCGCAGAATCCTCACCTTTCATAAAATAATATTCAAATGAATATTTTTCTTCATCCACCGCAACATATATCTTCTGATAAGTTGAATCTTTGGCAGAAGATGTCTGATCCTCTACAGTCAGTCCCATCCCTTCCATTTTTTTCTGAAACCCTTTTGCTGTCATAATTTCTTTGTCAGCCGCACTCCCACAACCTGTCATGAGCACCAACACCAGCGTTATTGCTAAATATTTTTCTAATATCTGTTTCATATTACACTACTTGTTCGCATAAGTCACGCGCACATCTGCGAACTGCACCTCCAACTCTTTTTCTGTAAATGTTCTGTTTCCTTCCAAACCTCTCACCGGAATATTCAAATGAACCAATAAGCCCTCATTATCACATAATACTCCCATGAATTCTTCATCGAAGTCTATTGTTGTTTTTGCAAACTGAATGCCTTCTGTATTGGTGTGAATATGAATCACTCCATGCAATTCACTAATTTTCTGTCCCATTTTATTAACAAAAACCAGTGCTGTATTCATTGTCTTTGCAAAATCATTATACTGTCCACGCAAAAACATCAGCGAGACTGCTTCAGAATTGAAATCAAGTTCGGTTGTGTCAAAATAATTTTGGACACTTTTCATTTCTCTTTGCACATCGAAGTTTCTCATTTGGTTCTCATGTGCCTGAGCAATTTTTACATTAATCTTTCCCATACAAATCACCTTTAATTAGTCCAATTTTGAATCTGTGTTTTAACAGAATTATATGCTATCTGCATATAGCCCAAAGATCCCAAACACCCTGACGCATTATTTTTGTAGGACAATATCTGATTATTAAGTGCATCTAAATTTATATCAATGTTTGAAATCACATCATCATATGAATCCCTTAAATCCTGTATCGAAGGCTTATAAGTATACTTATAGTTATCTCCCTTAAACTCATTATAAGACTCCTTATAAAAATAAACAATATCATTCCGATATTCTTTGATTGTCTTTTTGTCTCGTGCAAGTCTATCGTATATCTTTTGGATTTCATCTGCCTTGTCCAAATACCCCTGCCGTTCATTCAGCTTACTAGAAATACTATTAGCCAAGCTCTGCAAATTTCTCTTTAAATCGTCTAATGTATCTGCCATCCTACTATCCTCCTACCACGGCCATTTGAAATATAGAGTCGGTACCGTAACCTGTATGCATCCTCCAACTAAAAAGCTACATTCAATCTTCAGAGATGTAGCATTAACGTTTACCAAATCTGTTTCTATCGCAGTTTTACTCTCTGAATACACTGCGAAACTGCCACCTCCCTCTAAGGAAGCACTTGCAGACAGCTTAAATAAATCGTCTTTTTCGCTTCCTGTTGCACTTCCATCATACACCTTATAGCTCAAGAAACTAAAACCGCCCTCAGCACTTGCTGAAGCAAGGGTTGCTCCAGCGTCAACTCCGATAGCATACTTACCATCTTCTTCAAATTCAAAGGCTGCCTTTCCATCTGCTACAAGAACCTTTGCATCACCTTTTATATATCCATTAAAATCGTCAGATCCTATGACTACAGATCCATTAACTTTAATCACTCCCGCTTCTGCATTTACATGTGCGCCAAAATATCTATCACTGGCACCTGCTTTCACATCGCCCTCCACATAACAAATCTTTGCTTCACCCTGAGCTTTAACATAATCTGTAAGCTGTGCATAACCATTCAAATTCAGGACAGACGCTCTTGCTTTAGCAAATGCTGTACCATCTTCAACACCTGCCTCACCTGAAGCACTTAAAATTGAATATCCTGCATATACATATACATCTGAGCACAATCCAGCAGCCCACTGATCCTCAGATACAGCAACAGCACCGGCTTCATACTCAAATGGATCTTCTGCTAACAGCATAACCAATGTTGTGTTACTTTGCTGCGAATACCAGTTTTGTTTCGATAATGTTGCTGCGCTATCTGGGATAAAATTACCATCCTTGTAGCAAATACCCATGGTTTGCGTAACCTGATTCTTCAATTCCTGAATACGTACTAACAACTCCTTAGCTGATGTCAATGCATCCGCATCTGCGCTATACATATTGTCCTGTATCTGTTTAATAGACTCCTTAACATCTCCGTATGCGTCATCAACATCAGAAGAGCCAATGTCTGTAGTGCTAATATACTGAGAGGCCAAGCACATCACCGTAGATAATTCACCACTCATTCCATCATATATTTTTTTCTTTGTATCCAGTGTTGACTTAATTGAATCCAACTGACTTTCATTAATTATTGCATCAGATGCGCTATCAAACTGATAAAATATTTCTGTAATCAGCTGGATGATCATTGTCATCTCTGATGAAACATCTAAAAGCCCCTGAATCATATTTACCGTCCCCTGGGATAGATACGTTTTAAATGCGTCAGCAGCATCTCCTCTCATATAATTTGTGACTGTAAGTTTATATGCGGCCTTATACTGCGCATATAACGCATCCTGTACCGTCTCCTCATATGTATGAACAGTATTATACATATCCAACAGGGACGCTGATTTTAGCTTTAATGATCCATTTGATGCCATTGTATAATTCCTCCCTTCTATTATGAATTTCCCATTTTCGTATCAGTAAAAATCTCTGCGAGTGTTTTAGTTGCAAGATTAGAATCCGTATTCATCCACTTTGCCTTAATCTGCTGCAATGAATTAACATCCATGGCTGCAAACTGACCAAACTCGGCAATCAAATCATTCATTGCTGTAATGCATTCCACATATTTATCTAAGGATTGTAAACTCACCCCATCTTTTTCCAGCGTATATTTCAAAGCCGTCACTGTTTCCGTTGTTGTTTTGAATGAATCAACCTGTTTTTGAAAATCATTTGGCTTCAATAAAAACTCTGCCATACTATCCCCTCCTCATCACAATCTGAGCCTCTGAAACTATAGGTCTTATTTTCTTTGCAATTTCCTCATAATTTTGATATGTCAAATTTGCTATTGTACCTATATAATCAACGATATTTGTTCCATTCAACTTCAGTTCTACAGCCATCATGTTGAAACGAATCGGATTACCTTCCAGCCACTGGTTGTATTTGCCTAGCAAACCTTCTCTGGTCATATCAAATTGTTGTTGCGTTGCCGGTCGTTTTAAATAATTTTGTAACTTTAAAACCTCTGACGTTGTTACAATAATCGAACTGTCGAATCTATCCACATGCAAAGTTTTACCTTCTCCTGATATTTTGTCGGCCTCTATAACCATATAAATCATTTTATCCAACTCACTGACATTCTCTTCAAATCCCAATGATAAAATATCCATATTTACATTCTGCCGCGATAATTCAAGCAAATGAGCGTCCTCTTTTAACCTTTGATCCACAATTCTTCCACCCATTGCTGCTGTGACTTTATTCTTTACAATCCAATCATTAATTGTCTCACGTTCCTCATCCGATACACTTCCTATACAACCGTTAACATAGACACACATATTACTCGGAATCACAAGATTATTCCTCGCTGCTAGGAAATCCGAAAAACTTATATTCTGTATATCTTCAATAAGTGTATGTAACTTGTAGCCCTTATTTGTGTCTGCATATTCGTAAGCTTTATATACTGCCCTGAATTCTCCCTGCTTATATGCCTTTTCAAAACGTGTTAATGATAATTTATGCGCATCTTCGAAAACCTTTTCATCTAGGCTATCCGCAAATATTATATGAAAAAGAGCCATCAACTTTGTCGTCCATGTGTTTTTATCTGCACCTATGCTGATACTTGTTACTGTTCGATCAACATTTAACGCAAGCTCCCCCTCAAACAGCAGTCTCACATAATTTGCAAAAACATTAGCAAATGCGAGGTTATTGGTATATGCGTTTTTATTGTTTATATAGAAGTATTTGGTCGCAACCCCAATATTAAATCCCAAAGTAATATAGACTTTCTCGTCAGAGTACTCATTGTAATTATATTCAATATCATACCTGAATCCGTGAAGTTCATCCTTTAAGCGAACCAACCTGCCAAGGGTAAGTTGGTTTCATGATAAAAACATACTTCAATGTCTATTTTCAGTACCAATGTCGTGACTCCAAGCGCTCATTGGGCAAAAAAGGGTACACGAAATAAGCCTGCTATAAATTTGCTTTGTTACTTATGCGTTTGTGACAGCATATTTCTGACAGATATCAGAAAATATATGCCGCCAGACGTTGCTTTTTCCAAGGCCGATTATCAACTGGCGTGCATGCATGGTTACATAGCCTGCCAGCATGATCAGGTTGCTGATAACTGTGCGTAAACGACGTCGTTTAACATTCCTCTTTTGACGGGGTGCCCGTTCTCCAATTGTGCCCTGACCGATCATACGGAGAATGTTATATGCGATCATCCCCAATTCGAGTATCAGTGCATTGGTCGCAAACTTTCCGGATGGAAGCCGCTCCAGATCCATGTCAGTTTTTACCTCACTATGAAACTGCTCACATTCTCCATGGGCATGATACAGACGGATGATTTCCTCATCCGGGTCACCAAGGTTCGTCCACCAGGTTTCAACTTCAACATCAGGAACAAGATTGAACTGACCATATTTATCAATGGTTCGTTCCGTAATCTCGTAGCCGGTACGGAGTGTAAACTCTTTATTGAACTGCTTACTGGTAACGGTTTTCCAGTCACTGCCTATATAAACCGTTTTTCCATCTCTGGGACTGTTTACATTCTGGAAGTACTGCTTTGCCATTTCAAACCAATCATCCGTGCTTTCCCGGCGAAGGTTTCGCTTGATAATGAAAAAGCAGCCTGTATCCATCAGAACAGCAACGTTGTCGATGGAGTCATTGCCGGAATCAAGGCGAATCAACAGCGGCTTATCTGTCAGTTTGTGACAAAGCTTTATTGTTTCCTGCAGAAACTCAACCGTCCCCTTCTGACAATGCTGTTTTCCTTCACGGAGTTCGAAATTGATGGCGTACCCCTCTGTACCTATATATGCCATCATAGGCGCATAGCCGTCAAACCCTTTGTAGGTTCGTGAAACACCTTCCTTTTTGGATTTCGAATTATCCATAGGTGTCACATCGATATCTACCGGAACAAGACCATTGGCAAGAGCGGTTTTGTAAAAGTCCTTGTCATCGTCCATTTCATGGACAGCTTCAAAGTAAGGCTTGCCCATGCAAAGCATTCCAAGATAAGTGAGTACAATATCACCGTTCTTAATCTGATGCTGGGATCGATTGGATGTTACATCCATGCGATTAAGTTTTTTAATGAAACCGCTTTTTCCGAGGAGGGCACCTACAACAGCCAGGCCACTGGCGGGAATAATGCGTTCGTTTGTAAATTCAACAATAATGTTCTTATTGGTGTTCAGTGTGATTCGGTGGTTGTTATTCATGGTAAAAGGCTCCAATCCATAGGTTTTGCAATGTCTATTATACCATAGATTGCTTTCACTGGGTGGGTGAATAATGATATTGAACAACAAAGTATCGCAAAGGCTTGAAATTATAGGATTTAAGGGGTCTGTGAAGAAATTAACTTCACGGATTCAGGTCATTATCTAAAGTGTTCACCTCCTCAAAATGGAATTTGAGGAGGTGAACACTTTGGATATTGAGAAAATCAAATCATATTACAATCAAATAAGAAATGAAGATTTATGTGATTGTGATTATTGTAGAAACAATATTCATGAAGTCCAAGCAGCTTATCCTACCTCTTTTATAGACATCCCATAACCGTGAGTTCCATAACGTAAATTGCAGATTCTGTGGTGCGATTCACAGCGTAAATTGGGCATGTATAAGCGTCCTCTCACAAGTCATTCACAGCGTAAATGAAAGAA
>ERZ835051.984-NODE-984-length-31460-cov-4.093552_pt1 | contig 31460 bp, 25 predicted proteins | sample MGYA00519575_ERZ835051 | MGnify/ENA primary metagenome ERZ835051 (study PRJEB31850, sample SAMEA3708769) | human gut metagenome | biome: human gut; feature: human-associated habitat; material: faeces | place: China | collected 2014 ... | reverse complement strand
CATGAGGAAATCCGTGGGACAGAGAATACCGGAAAAAGAAATCGCTAACTTCCAGCTTGGTTATAAGATCGGATTTATCAATGATGCTGAGATATGGTTACTCATGTTAAAATAACGCAATACCTCTGTTATATATATAATGAGGATGAAATAGACGAGTTGATTCTGCTGATACGCGATAGCTTTATTCTGGCTTTTACGGTTCTTAAAGATACACTTGTGAAGAAGCTGGAGGAAGCAGAAAGCGATTGGATGTAAAAAAGCAGTCGATAACCTTGGGGGGAGTCCGCGGTGAAGGATAAAACAGTATATACATGTACATATAAATCAAAGTTAGGCGATATTCTGCTGGCGGCAGACGCGATCGGACTCACGGGTCTGTGGTTTGAGGGGCAGAAGTATTTTGCAAATACACTTCCAGACGGAGTTATTTCACAGGAAACCCTAATTTTAACAGAGGCAAAGAGATGGCTGGATATTTATTTTTCTGGCAAAGAACCGGACTTTATTCCGCCGCTGCATCCGACTGGCTCCGCATTTCGACAGGCGGTGTGGCAGATTTTATTGCAAATTCCGTATGGACAGACGACTACCTATGGGGAGATTGCAAAAAAGCTGGCGAAGATGCAGAATGCGTCCCATATGTCCGCGCAGGCGGTAGGCGGTGCAGTGGGGCATAACGAGATTTCCATTATCATCCCATGCCACCGTGTGGTGGGAACGAATGGAAGCCTGACCGGGTATGCGGGTGGAATTGATAAGAAAGTGGAACTGCTTACGCTGGAACATACCGATATGAGTCGTTTTTTTGCGCCGAAGAAAGGAACGGCGCTTTAGTCATTTAGGTGTAATTTTGACTGTGATATTAATTTTCATTTAATTATATCCGTGTAGTTTCTCATCTTTCGTAAGTTTGTAAAGTATCTCCTGCTTTTTCATATACGTAACAAATAGATTTATAAGTACTGTGTTCATAATATTACCCCCTGCATTATGTTTCCATGGAAACAAGTATACCATCGCCTTGTTTCCTTGTTAACAAATTTGATAATAACGATATAGGATATTTTCATCAGAATATTTTTCTTATTTCAAAGATTGCGAAGTTTCACAGGCAGGCGGGGATGTTATTTACAGAAATCCAGATGGAATACAAATGCCAGGACCGCTCCTGGAAGACGATGATTGTGCGTGCCTATTAGTTAAAAAACCATGGAAATCACTATTCGTACATTGTAACATATCGGTTTGATATCGCGGAGCGAGTAAAGATTGACAATTTCAAAATCCTGTCGTATACTTCTTTCAGTCCCAAATGGGATTGAATGGGGAAGGTTATGGAATATAAAATACAAAAACTTTACGATCAGGTCAACCAGGCGATCATCCGCTGCCGTGGTGTATACTCGATGTGGGCAAAGAATAACAATGTGAGCTATAACCGGATGCTGGTGCTTTACACCATCCGCGAATTCGGATTCTGTACGCAAAAGCAGATCTGTGATTCGTATCTGCTTCCGCGGCAGACGGTGAACCATGTGATTTCAGAGATGAAAAAGGACGGGATTCTTGTAGCGGATCCGGAAAAGAGCACCGGGAAGGAAAAGGCGCTTGTTTTGACGCCGGAGGGCGAACGGTATTCGGAAAAATTATTATATTCGTTAAGCCGGATGGAAGAACGGGCGGCGAAACGTCTGGGAGAGGACAAGATCCGCAGAATGACGGAACTGTTTATGGAGTATGACCAGATTCTGGAAGAGGCACTGGAGGAGACGGACGATGAAGAGTAAGGCGGGAACGGATACAGAATTTTTCCGGACGGAGAAAATTCCGAAGATATTGCTGCAAATCGCACCTCCGGTTATGCTGGCGCAGCTGATTCAGGCGATGTATAACATTGTGGACAGTTTTTTTGTGGGAAAATATTCCGAATCGGCGCTGACGGCGCTTTCGGTCATTTATCCGTTGCAGCTCATCATCATTGCGTTGGCGGTGGGAACCGGTGTGGGCGTGAATACCTACATGGCGCGCCTGTATGCACAGAAAATGCCGGGACAGGCGGAAGAAACAGCGGGAACAGGCACGCTTCTGGCGCTTGGAACCTGGTTTATATTTGCCATTTTCTCGATCTTCTGTATGCGTCCGTATGTCCTGACAAGTGCGAATACCCCGGAAGCGATCGAGAGTGCTGTTATCTACGGACAGATCGTCTGTATCGGCAGCATCGGGGCATTTCTGGAAGGAAACTGGACGAAGGTCCATCAGTCGCGGGGCAATATGCACCGTCCGATGGTCGCCCAGACCGTGGGGGCGCTGACGAATATCGTGCTTGACCCGATCCTGATTTTCGGACTCGGTCCGGTGCCGGAGCTGGGAGTCGCGGGTGCTGCCTATGCGACTGTCTGCGGACAGGTGGCAGCTGCGGTCATCACATCGTTTGGCGGGGTTGGCAGATTGCCAGAGCGCACAAAAATGCCGCTCTATATCAAGCAGATCTACTGGTTTGGCTACGCGTCGATTATTATGCAGGCATTATTTACAGTTTATATCGTGATCTTAAATGCGATCCTTGCCGGATTTTCAGATTCGGCAGTGACGGTGCTGGGGCTTTATTATAAAATGCAGACGTTTTTCTTTATCCCGCTGATGGGCTTGCAGACGTGTATCGTTCCGGTGCTCAGCTTTAACTATGCAACCAAGAGCTATGCGAGATGCCGGGAAATTATGCGGGACAGCTATGGATTTTCCTGTGTGTTTATGCTGGTCGGTGTGATCTGCTTCGTTTTCTTTCCGGTGCAGCTGCTCCAGGTTTTTTCAAAGAGCAGTGAGGTCATCGCGATCGGAAAAAATGCATTCCCTATCATCGGGGCAAGTTTTATTCCGGCGGTATTTTCACTGATGACCCCGGTCTTCTTCCAGGCGATCGGAAATGGAAAGATCAGCCTCTTTTTGTCCGTGATGCGCCAGATCTGCTGCCTGATTCCGATTTTCTGGCTGCTGTCGCTGATTGACCTGCGCTTTACCTGGTTTGCATTTCCGATCTCGGAAGTGCTGGTCGGTGTCACGGGAATCGTGCTTTATTACAAGGAAATCAAAAGAGACTTTGATAAAGGAGCAACATGAGAAAGCACGTAAAAACACAGAAAATAGTTTCGTAGAAAATTTTTAAACGCTTTTAATGAATTGAAAAGGAACCGCCTGGGTCAGCTTATCAGCTGGCATCAGGACGGTTCCTTTTTTGAAAGGAGAATGAATGTGACATAAAAAATTGAATGTATGCATTTCGTGTACGTATGAGGCATAATGCCTGTCAGACGAAATGGGGATTTCACCCTTATGCTACAAATGCGTACATCATCACATAATGGCACAGGCTTCCGCCCATGACAAACAGATGGAAAATCTCATGCGAACCGAAATTTTTATGCGTTGCATTGAAAATCGGCAGTTTTAATGCGTAGATAATGCCTCCAGCCGTATAGATGAGTCCGCCGGTCAGCAGCCAGAGAAATGCGCTTTTCGGAAGTGCCAGTACGATCTGACGGAACGCCAGCACGCAGATCCAGCCCATCGCGATGTAAACTAGCGAGGAGAACCACTTCGGGCAGTTGATCCAGAGCGCGTTGACGAGAATCCCGGCAATCGCGATACCCCAGACGAGCGCCAGAAGCCGGTAACCGGCGTTATTTCCAAGGACGATCAGGCAAACCGGTGTGTAAGTTCCGGCAATCAGGATGAAAATCATCATGTGGTCGATCTTACGCAGGATTTTATTAACGTGCTCGGAAATATTAAAGGTGTGGTAGGTCGTGCTGGCGGCATAGAGCAGAATCATGCTGACGATAAACACAGCCAACGCCGCAAGATGGCGCGAATCTGCTTCTCCAGCCGCTTTGTGAAGCAGCGGAACTGCCGCGATCACCGCGCCGATCATCGCGATAAAATGCGTCAGCGCGCTTCCGGGATCCTTTACGTGGAATTTATGATGCTTTGTTTCAACGAGTTCCGTTGTGTCAGATGTATGTTTTTCACTAGAAATCATAGGATAACCTCCTTTGCCGTAATATCAATAAAGTAATTGTGAATATGATATGTAGTATTTAAAACTACATAGAATGTTTTTATATACTATACATCTTTTCTGAAAAATATGCAAGAGGGGGATGGGATATGTTATAATATAATGTATGAACAGTAACGAAAGGTTTTCACGTTTCGTGTGAGTTGGCAATAAATATATGCAATGGTTTGCATATGAAAATTTTAAAGAAGAGAAAGAAAAAAGGCTCATAGATGATTTGAGAAGTTAAAATGCTCGGGAATCCATGGATGAAGTAGAGAGGAAATCGGTTATGTTAGATATATTATACGAAGATAAAGATATTTTAGTTGTGGTCAAACCAGCTGGAGTTGAGTCGCAGACATCGAGACGCCTGGAGCCGGATATGGTCAGCGAGATAAAAAATTATCTCCACCGGAAGGTGCAGGAGACGAAAAAGTTATCCACAGGATTATCCCCAAAAGCGTCCACAGCCCCAGTGGATCCGTATGTTGGAGTTATCCACCGACTGGACAAGCCGGTGCGCGGTGTGATGGTATATGCCAAGAACCTGAAAGCGGCAGCGCACTTAAGCCGTCAGGTACAGGAGGGAAAACTGGAGAAAATCTATCAGGCGCTCGTATGTGGAAAACCTGTGGATAATGTGGGTAAGTACGTGGATTATCTGTTGAAAGACGGGAAAACGAATACCAGCCGGATTGTGGATAAGTCGGTCGCCGGTGCGAAACGGGCAGAGCTGGAATATCAGATATTAGAAAAAAAAGAACAGGAAGACGGTACCGTGCGTTCACTGGTGGAAATTCATCTTCACACAGGACGCCACCATCAGATACGCGTACAGTTTGCCGCGCATGGGACACCGCTCATGGGAGATACCAAGTATGGCGCACCAGCGGCTGCTTCCGTGGGACGTGCCCGCCGGGAACCGCTGGCGCTGTGCGCGGTCCGTTTATCGTTCCTTCACCCGGTGACGGGAAAAAGAATGGAGTTTTCCACCAAACCGCAATTTGTTCTGTGAGCGAACTTTTCTATAAGTCAAGAAAATAAAAGGTCAAGGGTGAATAGAAGGTAAGACGTGTATATTTTTATCCAGCCTGCCCATACTAGAGTGTGTACAAAGGAAGTACGAATCATAAATGGGCAAAGTCCATGGGTAAGCCCCGGAGCGACTAAAGAGGGCTTACAAAAGAGACCGCAGGAGCCGGGAGAAGCGGGAGCTGACACCGGTTTCCTGTGGTTTTTCGTTGCCATACATCCGGAAAAAAGGGCGTGTAGGTTTAAGGAAAAGACGTTTGTTTGAATGGATGTCTGTAGAAATCATAGAACCATAACGGGGTATGGCATAAAGAAAAAATCGGGAAGGTGGAGCAGACAGATGGCACTCAGCAGAAAACAGAAAAAAGCATTTCTCACAGTAGCAGTCACGGCGGGCGTGTATTTGAGTTTCCGTTACCTGCTGCCGCTTATATTCCCATTTCTGGCAGCGTATCTGATGGCGCTGCTTCTCCAGCCATCGGCAGCATTTCTCGAAAAACGGCTGCGAATCTCCTTCCGCGGGCGCATGATCGGCGTTCCCATCGGTATGATCGGGGGCGTGGAGCTGATTTTGCTGAGCATTTTTCTGGTCGGTCTGCTGGCAGCAGGGGGACGGCGTTTCACGGAGGAGCTGGAACACTTTTTAGAAGAGCTTCCAGGACGGATGGAAGAATTGTCACTGCTCGGACAGCAATTTGAACAGTCGATCGAGCGAGTCCTTCATCTGCCTGCCGGTAAAATCGGGCAGCTCTTTCGCGGAACAGGCTTGCAGGGCGGTGGACAGGTCAAGGAGATCCTGCTGCCGCAGCTCCTTCAGAAATCAGTTCCTGCTGCGGCGGGGATTGTGCGCGCGGTTATTGTGGTTGTTTTATTTTTCATTGCCTCGATTTTGAGTTTACAGGAGATGGACGAACTGCGCCGGAGGCGGTTTGATTCGATGTTTCACCGCGAATTTTTCCTGCTCGGCAGGCGCCTTGCGGTGACAGGAAGCGCATGGCTGAAAACCCAGTCGGTCATTTTCCTGATGACTTCGGCATTTTCGATGGCGGGGCTTTTGCTGATTGGAAATCCATATTATATTCTGGGCGGAATCGGAATCGGGGTTCTGGATGCCCTGCCGATCTTCGGCGCAGGGACGGCGCTGGTGCCGTGGAGTCTTTTTCTCCTGTTTAAGCGGGAGTGGGGACACGCGCTGATTCTCTTCGGGCTGTATCTGCTCTGTTATTTTCTGCGTGAGTTCACGGAGGCGCACCTGATGGGGAAGAAAATGGGGCTGTCGCCGCTTGAAACGCTGGCGGCGATCTATGTGGGCTTGCAGCTGTTCGGTCTGTTTGGATTTCTGCTGGGTCCGATTGGGCTGTTGATTATTAAGGATTTTGTGGAGGAGTATGGGGAAGCGGACGAAGGAGCGGCTGCTCATTAAGTAGGCGCTTTTAGAGGAGAAAAGAGGAAAAAAGTGGAGTATTGGTGGATGGACGATCTGAAATTGTTTTTGAATGTGGAAATTTAAGGAGATGAAGGAATTTTTTAGAATTGCCGCGAGACAAAAGGATCATATATAATAGATAAGGAATTAAAAACGCATAAAAGTTCTGGAAAAACAGCAGAGAAAGAGTTGCTGGAAGATAGCTGGATGTTAAGCTGAAATAAATATGCATATCATTTAATATGGAGGAACAAACGTGAATTTATATACAAAAGAGTCAGGCTCCGGACAGCCGATGGTGCTGCTTCACGGAAATGGAGAGGACAGCTCCTATTTTGTGAACCAGATATCCTTTTTTGAATCAAAATATCTCGTGATTGCGGTGGACACCCGCGGACATGGCAGATCTCCGCGTGGTTGTGGGACATTTACCTTGGAACGGTTTGCTGATGATTTGAAAGGATTTCTTGACCGCCGGGGACTTAGGCGGATCATTTTGCTGGGGTTCAGCGACGGCGGCAATATTGCGCTGATTTTTGCACTGAAATATCCGGGATATGTCGATCGGCTGATTTTAAATGGAGCGAACTTAAACCCGTTTGGCATGAAGCCGTCCGTGCTGGCGGATGTGGCGCGGGAGTATGTGGGAGTTGTGGGGAAGCTCTGGCTGCAGAAAAGCGGCATCGGGCAGATACGGGGGAAAATGCAGATGGCAGCAGGAAAAATGCGGACAGAAAAGCAATTTTCAAAAGAAAACGAAAAACAGAATGGACAGGAAGGACTGAATAAACAACAGAGAAGAAGCTGTCAGAAAGAAAAAATTTCTGAAAATAAGGAAAATGATCGGAAGGCAAATATACACAAAAAAGAGCTTCTATCTTTAATGTTGTATGAACCCTGGATCCGCCCTGAGCTTCTCCACCGCCTGAAAATGCCCGTCCTTGTGGTAGCAGGGAGCGACGACATGATCTGCGAATGCCACACGCGCCAAATCGCACGTTCTCTGCCAAACGCAAGGCTTCGGCTTTTAGAGGGCACCCATTTTATTGCAGCAGAGAACCCGGACGCATTTAACCAATGTGTTGCATCATTCCTGGAACAGACACAGGGCGGCGAGCTGGCGCAGATGAGCCGAGTCTGGGGCAGCCGGAGAGCCGGAAGGCTGGAGAAGGAGAAGATCCGTCGGGCGGCGGTGCTGGTACCTTTGATTCAGAAAGGCGGGGAGTACCACGTGGTGTTTGAGGTGCGCGCGGGAAGCTTAAAAACTCAGCCGGGCGAAATCTGTTTTCCGGGCGGTGCCGTTGAGCGGGACGAGACACCGAAGCAGGCGGCGATCCGTGAGGCGATGGAAGAACTCTTAATCAGTCGCCGCCAGATTCGCGTTATCGCGCCGTTGGATGTGCTGGAAGCACCCGGAGCGATGGAGATTTCTCCATTTTTAGGTGCGCTGCAGGGCTACCGCTGGTCATATTCCGAGGCGGAGGTCGATCATACCTTTTCTGTCCCGCTCCGCTGGTTCGCGGAACATGAACCGGAGCGATATGAAACAGAACTTGTGACCGTGCCGGAAGAGACATTCCCGTTTGAAGATGTTCCGGGCGGACGCGATTACCGCTGGCGGCGCGGACATTACGATGTCTACTTCTACCGCCGTGAGGAAGGAATCATCTGGGGGATGACGGCGAAGATTCTGCGGTCACTGGCGGAGATGTACCGGGAGGACATTTTATTAAAATAGGATTCGTAAGATAGGGATAAAAACATTATTTTTTGTTCGGACGCAACCGAGTCAGTGACGACCGAGTAAAAAATGCGAGGCATCGTCAAGACTTGTACAAGGGCGAGTTCCAGCCTTGACAAACCCGACCGATTGGCGTAAAATCATAATACTGTCAGGATTTGCGCGGTTGAGTTTGTGGATGCCGTGGAAGAAATCCGGCGTTTGATTTTAGAACATCAAACAATAAGAAACAAAACAGGCGAAGAGAGGAATCAGTAAACTTTGACACACGTCCAGAGAGAAAGCCGTATGGTGCGAGGCTTTTGTGTCCCTGAAAGTTGAACCGACCCTGGAGCTGTGCATGAAAATGTAACGTATTTCCGGCGTTAACGGAAGTTAAGTGAGCCAGAATCGGAACGAAATTCTGGTTAAGTAGGGTGGTACCGCCGAAGTTAAGCCATTCGGTCCCTTTGATCGCAGCGATCAGCAGGGATCGGATGGCTTTTTTATTTCTACGAAATAAAAAACAACAATGTACACTCGGCGCGGGGGAATATGGCTGCGATGGCAGCCGCGCCTCGGCGCCAAAATCCGGCAAGCCGGATTTCAATAAAATGTTTTTAACAAGGAGAAATGACATGGCAAAGGAAAAGAAAATGGTAGAAGCCATCACATCGATGGATGAAGATTTCGCCCAGTGGTATACGGACATCGTAAAGAAAGCAGAGCTTTCTGATTACTCTAGCGTAAAGGGCTGCATGATTATCAAACCGGCCGGATATGCGATCTGGGAGAATATTCGCAATGAACTGGACAAGCGCTTTAAGGCAACCGGCGTAGAGAACGTATATCTGCCTATGTTTATTCCGGAAAGTCTTCTGGAAAAAGAGAAAGATCACGTAGAAGGTTTCGCACCGGAAGTAGCGTGGGTGACACAGGGCGGTTTAGAGCCGTTACAGGAGAGAATGTGTGTACGTCCGACTTCCGAGACTCTGTTCTGCGATTTTTATGCACATGACGTACATTCTTACCGCGATCTGCCGAGAAACTACAACCAGTGGGCTTCGGTTGTACGTTGGGAAAAGACCACCCGTCCGTTCCTGCGTTCCAGAGAGTTCTTATGGCAGGAAGGTCATACTGCTCATGCAACCGCTGAGGAAGCACAGGAGCGTACCGAGATGATGTTAAATGTATACGCGGATCTGTGCGAGGACTTCCTGGCAATTCCGGTTATCCGCGGACGCAAGACCGACAAGGAGAAATTTGCCGGTGCAGAGGCAACCTACACGATCGAGTCCCTGATGCACGATGGCAAGGCACTGCAGTCCGGCACCAGCCACAACTTCGGCGATGGATTTGCAAAGGCATTTAACATCCAGTATCTGGATAAGGATAATAAATTAAAATACGTTCATCAGACTTCCTGGGGTATGACAACCCGTATGGTAGGCGCGATCATCATGGTTCATGGTGACAATAATGGTCTGGTTCTGCCGCCGAAGGTAGCTCCGACCCAGGTTATGATCGTTCCGATTCAGCAGGCAAAAGAGGGTGTTCTGGACAAGGCATTTGAGGTAAAAGAGGTTCTGTCCAACTTCCGTGTCAAAGTGGATGATTCCGACAAATCTCCGGGATGGAAGTTCAGCGAGTCCGAGATGCGCGGTATTCCGGTACGTGTCGAGATCGGGCCGAGAGATATTGCTGAAAATCAGGCAGTTCTGGTTCGCCGTGATACGCATGAGAAGATTACGGTATCTCTGGATGAGATCGCAGCAAAGGTTGGCGAGCTTCTGGAGACGATTCACCACGATATGTTTGAGCGTGCAAAAGCACACAGAGATTCCCATACTTATGTAGCGACAACACTGGATGAGATGAAGGAGATCGCAGAAAATAAGCCAGGCTTCATCAAGGCAATGTGGTGCGGCAATCAGGAGTGCGAGGATAAACTGAAAGAAGTAGTCGGCGTAACCTCCCGCTGCATCCCGTTCAATCAGGAACATCTGGCTGACACCTGCGTATGCTGCGGCAAGCCGGCAACGAAGATGGTTTACTGGGGTAAGGCATATTAATATGATTCCAAAACGGATAGAAATGCCGGTCCAGGTCGAGGAAATCCTGGGAAAGCTGCGAGAACATGGTTACGAGGCATTTGCAGTCGGCGGCTGTGTCCGCGATGCGATCCTGGGGCGGATTCCCGGTGACTGGGATATCACGACCTCGGCGCACCCGGAGGAGGTGAAGCAGGTGTTCGGTCACACGATCGACACCGGGCTTCAGCACGGTACGGTCACAGTCATGCGTGATCATATCGGATATGAAATAACCACCTACCGGATTGACGGTGAATATGAGGATGGACGCCACCCGAAGGAAGTCGTATTTACTGCCGAACTGCGTGAGGACTTGAGACGGCGTGATTTCACGATCAATGCGATGGCATACAGCCACGAAACGGGAATTGTCGATATTTTCGGCGGGGCGGAGGATCTGGCAGCGCGCCGGATCCGCTGCGTCGGGGATGCGGGAGAACGATTTACGGAAGATGCGCTCCGGATCCTGCGTGCCGTCCGCTTTTCGGCCCAGCTGGGATTTTCGATAGAGAAAAAGACCTGGCAGGCGCTCTGTGAGCTGGCGCCCTCCCTTGTCCATGTGAGCAAGGAACGGGTGCAGGTGGAGTTGACAAAAACACTCCTGTCCGACCGCCCGGAATTTATCTGGAAAACGGAGGCGGCAGGACTGGCACCGTACATTTCAAAGACATTTCCGGAGGTATTTGCGGCGTGGAAAAAGCAGAAAAGCTGTGCAAAGCAGAGTTTGGAAGAAAAAGTATGTTCGAAGGATGTGCCAGCTGCTGACAAGGATGCGATCAAAACGGAAACGGTAGCGCAGCAGGGGCACATGTTCGTGAAACATGAATGTGAGACAGACATGGCGGGGGAAATTTCTGCTGCTGCGGCACATCTGCCAGCAGAAAAAGCCTTGCGCTGGTCGTATTTTCTTGCCCCGGCGGGCGAGGGAACTTGTGTCCGGGTTCTGAGAGAACTCAAGATGGACAACGACACGATCGATAAGGCGAAGATTCTGAGCCGTTTTGCATTCATGCAGATGGAACCGGAGGAAAGCGCTGTCCGCCACGCGATGAGTGCGATGGAAGATACGGTCTTTGACTGGCTGCTTCTCCTTCAAGAAGTTCTGATACCGGAGCGCATGGATGCGGTGGAAATGGTTCGCTCACTTGCAAGGCAGATCCGGGAGCGCGGTGACTGTATCCGTCTTAAAACTCTGGCGGTAACCGGAAAAGACCTGATTCAGGCAGGCATCCAGCCGGGACCGGCGCTTGGAAAAACGCTGCATCTTCTCTTTGAAAAGGTGCTGGAGAATCCGGCTTGGAATGAGAAAGAGCGGCTTCTGGCTGAGGTGGAAGTGTTGAAACAATCGCAGAATGCCAAAACCAGTAAAGCATAAGAAGATTAATAAATAAAAAGAGAAAAGAGGCAAAATCGTTTGGAACCGGCAGGACAAGCCGGACAAACGATTTTGTCTCTTTTCTCTTTTGCTTTTTTAACAACAATATTTTCAATCAGAGGATGATTAAAAGAGTTATCCCAATTTCTTATACTCCCTGAAAAACAGCGCCGCCGTCGTCGCCACCGCAATCGTGTCTGCCACCGGTTCTGCCACGAACACGCCGAATACCGGATTTGAAACGAAATGCGGCAGGATAAAGATCAGCGGAATCAAAAGCAGCACTTTCCGGAGCAATGCCAGAAAGACGGATGTTTTCGCATTTCCAAGGGCAATAAAAGTCTGCTGGCAGGCGAGCTGGATGGCAAAGAGCAGGGAAGCTGCCATATAGATCCGGAGCGCCCAGATGGTATAGCTGGCAAGATCTGCGTCGCTGGTAAAGATGGAAATAAAAATCTGTGGAACCAGCATACATAAGAGCCAGAGCAAGGTGGAATAGCAGGCTGCCGAGCGCAGAAGCAGGTGAAACGCTTTTTTCACACGGTCGATATTTTTTGCTCCATAGTTAAAGCTGATGATCGGCTGCGCGCCCTGCGTGAGCCCCTGCAGCGGCAGCATGGAAAACTGCATGACGCTGGAAAGAATCGTCATCGCGCCGACCGCGGTATCGCCGCCATATTTCAACAGGCTGGTGTTAAAGCTGATGGACAGTGCACTTTCTGTAAACTGCATGATAAACGGCGCCAGTCCGAGCGCCAGGCATGGCAGGATAAATTTCTTCTGCGGGCGCAGGTTGCGGAGCCGTATCCGCAGGGTACTATGCGTTCCGGTCAGAAAACGCAGAATCCAGATACAGGAAATACCCTGTGAAAGGATGGTTGCAAGTGCCGCACCGCGCACATCCAGATGCAGTCCGAAGATAAAGATCGGATCGAGGATGATGTTGCAGAGAGCGCCGATGGCAACGGTAATCATGCCGGTTTTGGCATAACCCTGTGCGTTGATAAAGGCATTGAGTCCGAGCGCCATCTGGACGAAGAAAGTGCCGCAGACGTAGATTTTCATGTAGTTCCAGGCGTAGAGAATTGTCTTCTCACTGGCGCCGAACATCAGGAGGATCGGGCGCCCAAAGCCAAGAAACAGGGCGGTCAGGACGAGCGAAATGACGGTCAGCATGAAGGTACAGTTGCCGAGTACCTTTTCAGCAGAATCCTTGTCGCCTTTTCCCATCAGGATCGACGCCTGCGGGGCACCGCCCATGGCGGCGAGCGCGGCAAAAGCGGAAATGCACATGATAATCGGCATTGTGACGCCGACGCCGGTCAGGGCGCTGGGACCGATGTCCGGGATATGGCCGATGTACATGCGGTCAACCATGTTATAGAGAACGTTGATGATCTGTGCGGCAATTGCCGGGAGCGCCAGTTTAAAAAGAAGTGACCCGATCGGCGCACTGCCGAGATCAGCTTCACGGGATGATGCTGCGCCTGAATGCGGGCGCGTATTTTCATCATTGGAACGATGAGCGGATTGTATGGACAAAGAGAGACCTCCTTTTCATTTACAGTAAAATATATTATTTGATTTTTTGCCTGATTGTTGGGACAAATAGCCAGAACGCTTTTTTATCCCAACGTGAATCATTGTAACATACCGTCAAAATGATGGCAATGAACAGAATTTCGTAATCACTCCACATTGGCGATTGTGTGTGATAGTTTGTGCACTGTGTTTCAAATCTGCGATATTTATGCATAAGCATATTTGTAAGCCCCCTCTCATAGGTTAGGAGTAGCAGGCTGGGTGTCTGATGTGCATATTTGCATAATCGTGTGAATGTTGCAATTAACATAGCTGTCAGCAGCTGTGGCCCGGCGTGAAAATGTGCTGTCCACATTCTTTTGGGAAATGGAAAGGCGGGCAGCCGGATAGAGGCAGGAGGGGGAAGTTGTGAACGAGAGAACAACCGAGGTGCTGGAACAGTATGAACTGGAAGTGCAGTCGAAGCGCCGTGGAAGAGGCGCGTGGATCTGCGAGACGAGTCAGGGGTTAAAACTCCTCCGGGAATATAAGGGGACCGTCAAACGTCTTGAATTTGAAGAACAAATCATGAATGTTCTGCAAAATCAGAAAACATGCCGGACCGATCAGTATATGCGGAACCGGGAGGGCGAGCTTTTGTCGGTGGCGGAGGATGGAACGCGGTGTGTTGTGAAGGAATGGTTTTCCGGGCGCGAGTGCAGTGTGCAGAGCGAGGCGGAGGTAGTCCGGGCGGTCGGGCAGATCGCGAAACTGCACCGGACATTGCGCGGCATTGCGATCGATGAGTCGTGGAATCTGGGGTCAATTCTCACGCGTCCGGCGGTGGCGGAGATGGAGCGCCACAACCGGGAACTTGTCCGTACGCGGAATTATATCCGGAAAAAACGGCGTAAATCGGATTTTGAGAGGGCAGTCAGCGGAAGCTTTGCCATCTTTTATGAGCAGGCGCAGGAAGCAGCAGGCGGGCTGAAAGCGCAGATCGAGCGGAACGGCGAGCCGGAAAACTACCTGTGTCACGGGGATCTGAACCAGCACCATATTTTATTGGCAGAAGAAAATGAGATGGCGGTAATTGAATTTAACCGGATGCACCGGGGCGTCCAGGTCGAAGACCTGTATCATTTTACGCGCAAAATATTGGAAAAGCATGGCTGGGATTTGCGTCTGGGGATGCGGCTGCTGGAGACGTATGATCGTATTCTGCCGTTGAATGCACAGGAGCGGACATACCTCTATTACCTGTTTTTATATCCGGAAAAATACTGGAAACAGTTAAATTTTTATTATAATGCAGGCAAGGCGTGGATTCCAGTCCGCAGCATCGAAAAACTGCAGAAGCTGGAAGAACAGCAGACGGCGCGGAACCTCTTTCTTGAGGCAATCCGATAAGAAATGTTGATTTACATATGCATATAAATTCTTTGGTTAAGCGTATTCGATATATCATGGAGAAACTTTGAAAAACGAAAAAATAAAGACAAAGAATAGTAACCGAAATTCTCTTTATTTTTCAGAATAATTATACTATAATGGAGAAAAAGAAAGTCATCCTAGAAGAAAGCAGGGGGTAAGTGAATCATGAAGGATTACATGACGATTTACAAAGAATGGCTGGAAAATCCATACTTTGACGAGGCAACGAAAGAGGAATTGCGCGCCATTGAGGGCGATGAAAATGAGATTAAAGAGCGTTTCTATATGGATTTGGAGTTTGGTACGGCAGGACTGCGCGGCATCATCGGTGCAGGTATTAACCGGATGAATATCTACACCGTCCGCCGTGCGACCCAGGGACTGGCAAATTACATCATCAAGCAGGGCGGCGCGGCAAAAGGCGTGGCGATCGCATTTGACTCCCGTCATATGTCCCCGGAATTTGCCGAGGAAGCAGCGCTGACACTGGCGGCAAATGGCATCAAGGCGTACCGGTTCGAGACGCTGCGCCCGACGCCGGAGCTTTCCTTTGCAGTCCGCGAGCTTGGCTGCATCGCCGGCATCAACATCACTGCCAGCCACAACCCGCCGGAGTACAACGGCTACAAGGTTTACTGGGAGGACGGCGCACAGTTTACACCGCCGCATGACAAGGGTGTGACTGAGGAAGTTATGGCGATCACCGATCTTTCCACCGTTAAGACGATGGGAGTACAAGAGGCAAAGGCAAAAGGACTCTACGAGATCATCGGTGCAGCGATCGACGACAAATATATTGCACAGGTCAAGGCACAGGTAGTCAATCAGGGCGCGATTGACCGCATGCAGGATCAGATCACGATCGTGTATACACCGCTTCACGGCACGGGCAATATCCCGGCACGCCGTGTGATGAAAGAGCTTGGATTTACCCATGTATATGTGGTTCCGCAGCAGGAGCTTCCAGACGGCGATTTCCCGACCGTCAGCTATCCGAACCCGGAGGCAAAGGAAGCATTTGAATTGGGACTGGCTCTGGCAAAAGAGAAAAATGCAGACCTCGTTCTGGCAACCGATCCGGATGCCGATCGTCTGGGCGTGTATGTCAAAGATACCAAGTCCGGCGAATACATTCCGCTGACCGGCAATATGTCCGGCTCCCTGCTCTGCGAGTATGTGCTCAGCCAGAAACAGGCGAGCGGCAAGATTCCGGCAGATGGACAGGTTGTTAAATCCATCGTTACGACGAATCTGGTAGATGCAGTTGCGAAGAATTACGGCGCAGAGCTCATCGAGGTTCTGACCGGATTTAAGTGGATCGGCAAACAGGTTCTCAAAAATGAGCAGGAAGGCAAAGGAACCTATCTGTTTGGCATGGAAGAGAGCTATGGCTGCCTGATCGGTACATACGCACGCGATAAAGATGCCATTTCCGCAACCGCAGCACTCTGCGAGGCGGCTGCTTATTACAAGGAAAAAGGCATGACGCTGTGGGATGCGATGGTCGAGATGTACGAGAAATACGGCTATTATAAAGATGAAGTGAAGTCCATCGGCTTAAAGGGCATCGAGGGACTGGCAAAAATTCAGGAGATCATGGAATATTTCCGCGCCCACACACCGTCCGATTTTGCCGGACATAAAGTGCTGGCTGTCCGCGATTACAAGGCAGATACCGTCAAGGATCTGGCAACCGGCGAGGTAAAACCGACCGGACTTCCATCCTCCAATGTTCTCTACTACGAACTGGAAGACAACGCATGGCTCTGCGTCCGCCCGTCTGGAACCGAGCCGAAGATCAAGTTCTACTACGGCGTGAAAGGTACCTCCCTGGAAGACGCGGCAGCGAAATCAGAGAAGGTAGGCGAGTCTGTGATGACGATTGTCAATGGACTGCTGTAGAAAAATAAAAAGAAGATATGAAATAAGTTCCTAAAAGAAATAGGACCATTCGTTCATGCGAAAGGTCCTATTTTTGTGCTATTTTGTTCTTTTAATTCTTTCAACGCCGCTGCAAATTTCGACGAAACCGCAGTAGGATTTCCTCTCAGCAGCCCGCGGCGGTAGAAGGCATGGAGCTTTTTAGCCGGGCGCAGGGACTGGCGGCGGTGTTTGAGTTCTTCTAACCGGGTGCTCAGGCGGGTGAGGCGGTTGTCGAAGGCGATGCGGGCATCGACTTCGGTGCGGACTTCGGCAATGCGCTCGTTGACGCGCTGTTTGGCAGCTTCGATGCGTTCTGCGTTTTCTGCTTTGGCAGCTTCGATGCGGGAGGTGGTTTCTTCTCGAACATCGGACAGGCGTTTTTCGGCGAGTGCCTTGGTCTCAGCCAGGCGCTCTTTGTGTTCGGTGGCAGCCGCCTGCAGCTGTCTGGCAGTCTCGGCGCGTGCGGTTGCCAGGCGTTCTTCGGCGTCACTGCGGACGGCGGCAAGTCTGCGGGCGGCTTCTGCCTGGGCGGCTGCCAGTTTTTCGGCTGTTTCTTCACGGGTCAGGGCGCCGCGCTCAATGGCTTCCTCACGCAGCAGCTCGATCTTGGACTGGAGCTCTTCGATATCGGCTTTGAGCTTCGTCATAGCTTCCAGCGTATGACCCAGAGCCAGGGCTGCCTTGATGGATTCGTAAGCATCGGCGGTGAAAAGAACGCTGATGACGAAATCGCAGATGAGCAGGATAACCGGAGGAACCGCAAGCACAGTGCGGGCGATCGGATCATGGATGACATCGGTCATAAAGATGGTTAAAAATCCCCACGCGATCGAGGAACTCAGGCAGATATAGCCGTGCAGCTGGAACGGCTGGCTGCTGTAATCCCAGTAGCGGACCTTGAATAGGCGTTCCATGACGGCGCCGGTGACATATTCAAGCGCCGTGGCGGCGATAAAACCGGAAATATAGACGAGCGGCAGGCTGTCCCGCACCGGCAGGGACACCCAGAGCATCATCACCGCGCCGGAACCGTAGAGCGGCAGCATCGGAAGCCGCAGAAATCCGCGGTTGACGAGCCGTTTCTGTTTCAGGGAAACATAAGTCGATTCGAAAATCCACCCTAAAAAGCAGTATACATAGAAAAAAGCTAGCCATTGGTACCAGGTATAGGTATACATAAAACCTCCTTTAGAAAATCAAGTCATTTTCTCATTGGTTGAAAAACGTATCTAAAATGAAGTTGTTTCTTATCTTACTATATAAATCTAGAAAAGTTCAAGGCATCTGGGTAAAAAAAGATAATTCCAAAATCTCCGCTTGCCACAAAAGCACGCTTCGTGTACAATAAATCGAAGTCGGCTTTGCCACAGACAGCAGGCAGACGTACAGAAAGCAAATCTTATATGAAGTGGAGTTGTTTTCCAGGATAAAATTTGCAGAAAAACAAAGAACAATTCAACAAATACAAACAATTTACAATAAAAAGAAAAATAGGAGAGGTACACACGTGAGTATACTGAATGTAGAACATTTAAGCCACGGTTTTGGTGACCGGGCGATTTTTCAGGATGTTTCGTTCCGCCTGTTAAAGGGTGAGCACATCGGTCTGATCGGTGCGAACGGCGAGGGTAAATCGACGTTTATGAATATTATTACCGGGCATATGCAGCCGGACGAGGGAAAAGTAGAGTGGTCAAAGCGGGTGCGCGTCGGCTATCTGGATCAGCACACGGTGCTGGAAAAAGGCATGACGATCCGCGAGGTTTTGAAGAGCGCATTTTCCTTCCTGTTTGAGCTGGAAGTGCAGATGAATGAAATCTGCGACCATCTGGGCGAGGCATCGGAGGATGAGATGAACGTGATGATGGAAGAGCTGGGAACGATCCAGGATCTTCTGATGAGCCACGATTTTTATTCCATCGATGCGAAGGTGGAGGAAGTCGGACGTGCGCTGGGGCTGACCGACATCGGTCTGGACCGCGATGTAACGGATTTGAGCGGCGGACAGAGAACGAAGGTACTGCTCGGGAAATTGCTTCTGGAAAAGCCAGATATCTTGTTGCTGGACGAGCCGACGAACTATCTGGATGTGCAGCACATCGAGTGGCTGAAACGGTATTTGCAGGAATATGAAAATGCGTTCATCCTGATTTCACACGATGTTCCGTTCTTAAATAGCGTAGTAAATATCATTTATCATATGGAAAATCAGCGGCTTGACCGCTATGTGGGCGATTACGACAAGTTTCTCGAGGTGCACGAGGCGAAGAAAGCGCAGCTCGAGGCAGCGTATAAGCGTCAGCAGCAGGAGATCGCGCAGCTGCAGGATTTTGTGGCACGCAATAAAGCGCGTGTTTCCACGCGAAATATGGCGATGTCCCGCCAGAAAAAGTTGGATAAAATGGATGTGATCGAACTGGCGAAGGAAAAACCGAAGCCAGAGTTCAACTTCCTGGAGGCGAGAGCCTCCGGAAAATGTATTTTTGAGACGGAGGATCTGGTGATCGGTTACGACGAGCCACTCTCCCGTCCGCTGAACCTCTATATGGAGCGCGGCGAGAAGATTGCGATGGTCGGTGCCAACGGAATTGGAAAGACGACGCTTTTAAAGAGTATTTTAGGTTTGATTCCAGCAGTGTCCGGCAAGGTGACGCTGGGCGATTATCTCTCCATCGGCTATTTCGAACAGGAGATGGCGCCGGGCAATACGACGACCTGCATCGATGAGATCTGGAAAGAATTTCCGTCCTACACCCAGTACCAGGTGCGTTCCGCACTGGCAAAATGCGGTCTGACGACCCAGCACATCGAGAGCCAGGTGCGCGTGCTCAGCGGTGGCGAGCAGGCAAAAGTGCGCCTGTGTAAGCTGATCAACCGCGAGACGAACCTTCTGCTTCTCGACGAGCCGACGAACCACCTGGACGTTGAGGCGAAGGAGGAGTTAAAGCGTGCGCTGGCGGCGTACAAAGGAAATATCCTTCTGATCTGCCATGAACCGGATTTCTATGAGGGATTCGCAACGAAGGTCTGGGACTGCAGTGAGTGGAGTCTGAAAATATAAGAAAAAAATGTTTTTCAGCGTACCCCAACATTCAGTATAGAGCCCTTTTTCTAAGGTGTCTGGCACTGACAAAAAACAGGAACGCCATCGGCTGAGAGTCCGACGGCATTCCTGTTTTTCTTAAATTGGGAATGGTAGGTATATATAAAAAAGAAATTGGCTTAGGGGGGCCGGACGATTTGTATCGTCCGGTATGAGTATGAAAAAGCTTTTTTATTTCAAGTAACACTTGAAACAAAGGCCTGTTACCCTTTCGGATAACATACTTGTATTATAGGAGAAACTTGTGACTAAAATATGTCCCTTTCATAAAAAAAATATAAAGTCCATAAAAAAATAAAAACCTCTTTCAAAAGAATCGAAAGTTGTATATAATAGTAAGTGGTATAGTCCGCTCTAAAACAATGCGCGGGCTGGATGGCAGCGAAAAAAGCTGAAATAAAGAAGATAAAATACAATGAAACTCATAGATTTATGTACTCAAGAGTGCATATTTAGAGCAGGAGGAAAACAACTATGTTGATGTCCAATGATATTGGTATCGATCTGGGTACAGCCAGCATCCTTGTATATATCAAGGGAAAAGGTGTCGTACTGAAAGAGCCGTCCGTAGTGGCGATCGATCGGGATACGAATAAGATCATGGCGATCGGCGAGGAAGCCCGCCTGATGATCGGCAGAACCCCTGGCAATATCGTAGCGGTCCGTCCGTTGCGCCAGGGGGTTATTTCAGATTATACAGTGACAGAGAAGATGATGAAATATTTCATCAACAAGGCAGTCGGCAAGAAGACACTCCGCAAGCCGCGTATCAGCGTCTGCATCCCGAGCGGTGCGACCGAGGTAGAGCGCAAGGCGGTTGAGGATGCGACTTACCAGGCTGGCGCACGCGAGGTTTCGATCATCGAGGAGCCGGTAGCAGCTGCGATCGGCGCTGGTATCGATATTTCCAAGGCGTGCGGCAACATGATCGTAGATATTGGTGGTGGTACGGCAGATATCGCCGTTATTTCTCTGGGCGGTACCGTAGTCAGCACTTCTATTAAAGTGGCTGGTGATGACTTCGACGAGGCACTGGTCCGTTACATGAGAAAGAAACACAATCTTTTGATCGGTGAGAGAACCGCTGAGGAGATTAAGATAAATATCGGTGCGGCATACCGCCGTCCGGAGGTAATCACGATGGAAGTGCGCGGACGAAATCTGGTTACCGGACTTCCGAAGACGATCGTTGTCACATCCGACGAGACGCTGGAAGCGCTGCGCGAGCCGGCACTCCAGATCGTAGATGCCGTTCACAACGTACTCGAGCGGACGCCGCCGGAATTGGCAGCCGACATTTTTGACCGTGGTATCGTACTGACAGGCGGCGGCGCACTGTTAAGCGGTCTGGATGCCCTGATCGAGGAGAAAACTGGCATTTCCACGATGATCGCAGAGGATCCGCTGACCGCAGTTGCGATCGGAACTGGTAAGTTTATCGAGTTTGCACACGGCGAGAAGAAAAACTACGATTAAAGAGAACCGCCGGAAGGCGGATAGCATAAAAATATGGCAGCAGTTAAAGGATATATTGAAAAAATAAAATACCGCAATGAGGACAATGGCTATACGGTTCTCTCTATCAGCGGCTTGGACGACGGGGAGGAATATGTGCTGGTTGGCACTTTTTCCTACATCGCAGAGGGCGAGATGATCGAGGCGAGCGGGCGTATGACCGAGCATCCGATTTACGGGGAACAGATGGCGGTGGAAAGCTATGAGCTGAAAGCGCCTGAGGATACTGTTTCCATGGAACGATATTTAGGCTCCGGCGCCATCAAAGGCGTCGGGGCTGCTTTAGCTTCCAGGATTGTTAAAAAATTTAAGGCGGATACATTCCGCATCATGGAAGAAGAGCCGGAACGCCTCGCGGAGGTCAAGGGAATCAGTGAAAAAATGGCGATGTCCATCGGTGAACAGGTCGAGGAAAAGCGCGATATGCGCCAGGCGATGATGTTTCTGCAAAATTATGGCATTTCCATCAATCTGGCGGTTAAAATCTACCAGGAATACGGTCCGGCAATGTACACGATTCTCCAGAACAATCCGTATAAGCTGGCGGACGATATTCCGGGCGTCGGTTTTAAGATGGCAGACGAGATCGCGGCGAAGATAGGAATCGTGGCAGATTCGGATTTCCGCATCAAGAGCGGCATCCTGTATACACTCTATCAGGCGACGGCGAACGGGCACACATACCTGCCGGAGGACGAGCTGGCGGATCGGGCGGCAAAGCTTCTACAGGTTGAGATTTCCGAGATTGACAAGCATCTGATGGATATGCAGATGGATAAACGGCTGGTGATCCGGGAGAGGAAACAGCAGAAAACAGCAGAAATGGATGTTTTTGTTCAGGCGGAATCGGCAGTGTCGGGGCAGATGCAGCCGCAGCCAGATGTTTTGGGTGAACCGAATGCATCAAATGTATCAAATATAGCAAACGCCCCGGAACGCGCCGTTTATGCATCACACTACTATTATACCGAGCTAAACACCGCCCGCATGCTGCACGACTTAAACATCACTGGTTCCGAATCGGAAGAACAGATTCGGAAAAGTCTGGCAGCCATCCAGAAAGAGGAACAGATCGAGCTGGATGAACTGCAGATCCGCGCGGTGATTGAGGCGGTCAACTGCGGACTTTTGGTAATCACGGGCGGTCCGGGTACCGGAAAAACGACGACGATCAACACGATCATCCGGTATTTTGAAAAGGGCGACATGGATATCCTGCTGGCAGCTCCGACCGGACGCGCAGCAAAAAGGATGACCGAGGCGACAGGCTATGAGGCGAAGACGATTCACCGCCTGTTAGAGCTGACGGGAATGCCAGAGGAGGATGAGAAGAGCCGGACGACTTCGATGCACTTTGAGCGGAACGAGGACAATCCGCTGGAAGCTGATGTCATCATTATCGATGAAATGTCGATGGTGGATATCAATCTGATGCATTCACTGCTCCGGGCGGTCAATGTCGGCACACGTCTGATTCTGGTAGGTGATGTGGATCAGCTTCCGAGTGTCGGACCGGGCAATGTCCTGCGTGATATCATCGAGTCAGAGTGTTTCCATGTGGTAAAGCTAACCCGGATTTTCCGGCAGGCGGCGCAGAGCGATATTATCGTCAACGCCCACCGCATCAATGCCGGAGAGCGCATTCCGAACGGAAAGTCAAGCAGGGATTTCCTCTTTATAAAGCGTGATGATCCGAATGCGATCATCAATGCAATGATCACGCTGGTACGTGAAAAACTGCCGAATTACGTCCATGCCGATTTGTTTGAGGTACAGGTCATGACGCCGATGCGGAAGGGAGTGCTGGGATCGATACGGTTAAATTCCATTTTGCAGGAATTTTTAAATCCGCCATCGGCAGAAAAGGCGGAAAAAGAGTATGGCGAGACGACGTTTCGTGTGGGCGACAAGGTCATGCAGATCAAGAACAATTACCAGATTGAGTGGACCTCCTACAACCGCAGCGGCATCCCGGTGGACAAGGGAGCCGGCGTGTTCAACGGGGATCTTGGGCGCATCCGCGAGATCAATACCTTTGCGGAGCTGGTAACCGTGGAGTATGATGAGGGAAAACGTGTCGAGTACAGCTTCAAGCAGCTGGAGGAGCTGGAATTGGCATATGCGATCACGATCCACAAGTCGCAGGGAAGCGAGTATCCGGCGGTCGTGATTCCGGTCTGGAGCGGACCGCAGATGCTGATGACGCGGAATCTGATTTACACGGCGGTTACAAGGGCAAGAGCCTGTGTCTGCCTGGTCGGTGTCCCGTATGTGTTTCAGCAGATGGTGGACAATGCGATGGAACAGAAGCGCTATTCGGGACTGCGCGACCGCATTGAAGAAATTATGGAGACATTGTGATAAAAAATATAAAATGGAATCAATTCCCCCGCGCCGCTCTGGATGCGCTATATCCAAGGCGCTGCCCGGTCTGCGGGGAGATCGTGACGCCGAAGGGCGGGCTTATCTGTTCTTCGTGTCTTTTGAGGCTTTCGCCTGTCAAATCGCCGGTTTGTCAGAAATGTGGAAAAGAAGTTTGGAGTGAAGAAATCGAATATTGTCCAGACTGTGTGAAACACCGCCGGTCATTTGCGCGTGGGATGGCACTCTTTAACTATACGGAGGAAGCTGCGCGCTCGATGGCAGCGGTTAAATATAAAAATAAGAGGGAATATCTCGATTTTTATGCCGAAGCTGCAGCGGAAAAGCTGAGGCAGCATGAAAATCGGGAGGAGTGGCAGTTTGATGGTCTGGTTCCCGTTCCGGTCCACCCGGCGCGGAAACGGAAACGCGGTTTCAATCAGGCGGAGGTTCTGGCAAAGCGGATGGGCGAGCGGCTGGAAATGCCGGTGTACCCGGAATTTTTATATCGGATACGAAATACAGAACCCCTGAAAGAGCTGAATCCAGATGAACGGCTCCGGAATTTACAGCAGGCGTTTCAGGCAGATGCGGAGGCAATCCGGGCAAGTGGTGTGCAAAACGTGCTTCTCGTGGATGATATTTATACGACTGGAAGCACGGCGGAAGCGTGTACCCGGGCGCTTCTGTCTGCGGGGATCGAAAAAGTCTGTTTTTTTGCCGTTTGTATTGGACAAGGACGCTAAAGTGGGATATGATAGAGAAGATAGGCAGAGGAAAGCCTTATAAGTGGAAATACTCCGGCATTTCTGGATGAAAAGAATAGTAGAAAGCATTTGAATCTAAAAGTTTGCGGGAGAGGCAAAAGGAGGTTCAGGAGACGGAAGGAATGCGGGGGGGAGATTTCAAGTAAGAAAGAAAAGGAGTAAAAAGAATGCAGGAATTTGAATATCGCCTGGAAAAGGAAGATTATAAAAACTGGATTCACTGGAACGTGCTTAAGCATGAGTCCAAGAAAATGAAGATGGTGTCGGCACTCTTATATGTCGCATTTTTAGCTCTCTTTCTGGGAAAAAATGTGATGCAGGCAAAGGGCAATCTGGTTCTTCTTGTACCGTCCATCGTGATAGCGGTGCTGGTCGGCATCGGCATGTTTTACATGATTTCAAACCAGAACCAGGAGCGGATGATCTGGAAACGGAGCGGACTTAAAAATTTGGAAAAGACGGGCAATTTCCCAGTCGTACATCTGACGCTGGATGAGAAGACACTGACCATGACGGTTGCGGCACAGGAGATGACCAAGACTTACAGCTACAGCGACATTGAGCAGATGGTTGAGATTGAGCGGATGTATCTGCTTGAGACGAACGAGAAAACCTGGCAGTTTATCGCCAAGTCGGCATTTTCCAGCGAGGAAGAGCAAAAGCGGTTTGAGACATTCATGAATGAAAAGCTTGCGGATGCCAAGGAAAACCCGGAAGAATATCCATCCGTGACAAAAAATCCGGAAAATGCGGAGAACCAGGAGGGCGGCGCCCTGCATCAGAACGCCGCGCTTGAGGATGATGTTGTGGAAGCTGATGAGCCGGAGATCACCCGCGTGGATACAAGCCATATGGGTAAGATTGGAAAAATGGCGCATTTTATCGGAAGCCAGGCGGCAGATGAGGAAGAAACCGATGAGCCTGAAAAGGCGGAGCCGGATACCACAGACAGTCATGAAAATGTGGAAGAAAAGACAGATGCTGTAAACGAGGAGAAAATGGACGAGTAAACCTTTCTGATTGTTTTATAGCATCTGAAATACGAGGCGCGGGCAGAATCTGGTTCTAGCCTGCACTAAGTGAAAACGATATCTATAATATAAAAGAGGCGGCGAATGTCGGCAAGTTATTGCTTGACGCGCCGCTTCTTTTATGATATAGTAGACGGGCGAATGGAAGAACATAGGTCTTTTTTTTATGCTCAAAAACCAGATTTCCGGTTGGAGAGTGGAAAGATCGCATACTAAGAAAAATGGAGGTGGAAGTTGTGCGTACAAGAATTACACTGGCATGCACAGAATGCAAGCAGCGCAATTACAACATGACCAAGGATAAGAAAACTCATCCGGACAGAATGGAAACCAAAAAGTACTGCAGATTCTGTAAGACACACACGTTACACAAAGAGACGAAGTAAGAGTAACTGGTTGGTTCTGCGCGATCGGGCATCTGCCTGAGCGCTTTGGAGGACAAAAATGGGTGATACAGAAAATACCAAAAAAGCTCCTAAAAAGAGTTTCTGGAAAGGTCTAAAAGCTGAGTACAAAAGGATCATCTGGCCTGACAAAGAGACAGTTACGAAGCAGACTGGAGCGGTCATCGCCGTTTCCGTTGCGCTGGGACTTATCATTGCGGCTCTTGACACGGCAATCGTGTTTGGACTGCACTTCGTTATGTAAAGGCAAAGGTGAGAAATATGGCAGAAGCAAATTGGTATGTAGTGCATACTTATTCCGGCTATGAAAACAAAGTAAAGGTTGACATCGAAAAGACGATCGAGAACCGGAACCTTCAGGATCAGATCTTAGAGGTTTCCGTGCCGATGCAGGAAGTTATCGAAGTCAAGAATGGAGCCAATAAACAGGTTGCCAAGAAGATGTTTCCCGGATACGTACTGATCAACATGGTTATGAATGATGATACCTGGTACGTAGTACGCAACACCCGCGGAGTGACCGGGTTTGTTGGTCCGGGCTCCAAACCGGTTCCTTTGACGGAAGAGGAGATGGCCGGTCTCGGATTTAAGGAAACCGGCGTTGTCGTTGACTTTGAGGTCGGCGACACGGTTGTTGTAACGACAGGGGCATGGAAAGATACCGTTGGTGTTATCGAGTCCATCAACGAGGAAAGACAGACCCTGACGATTCGTGTAGAACTGTTTGGCCGTGAGACACCGGTTGAACTGAACTTCACAGAGATCAAGAAGATGATGTAAAGAGGTTCATTTATGAGCCTGTGGGAGGGAAATCCCCGCAATTACCACAATTTATAGGAGGTGCCAACAATGGCAAAGAAAGTTACAGGATATATTAAATTACAGATTCCTGCTGGAAAGGCTACACCAGCTCCGCCAGTAGGTCCGGCTCTTGGACAGCACGGTGTAAACATCGTACAGTTCACGAAAGAGTTCAACGCTAAGACAGCAGACCAGGGCGATATGATCATCCCGGTTGTTATTACTGTATATGCTGACAGAAGCTTCAGCTTCATCACAAAGACTCCGCCGGCTGCCGTTTTGTTAAAGAAAGCTTGCAAGATTAAATCCGGTTCCGCTACACCGAACAAGACTAAGGTAGCTAGCATCTCGAAAGAGGATCTGCAGAAGATCGCAGAATTAAAGATGCCTGACTTAAATGCAGCAAGCCTTGAAGCTGCTATGAGCATGATCGCTGGTACAGCAAGAAGTATGGGTATCACAGTTGCCGAGTAATTTTCGGGATGTTTATCAGTAACGTGGGAGGGAATTCCCCGACAATACCACTAGGAGGTTTTTTATAATGAAAAGAGGAAAAAGATACGTAGAGGCTGCTAAATTAGTAGATCGCGCAAGCCTTTATGAAGCTGCAGATGCCATCTCCATCGTGAAGAAGGCTGCAGGTGCTAAATTCGATGAAACCGTAGAACTTCATATCAGAACTGGTTGTGACGGCCGTCATGCTGATCAGCAGATCCGTGGTGCAGTTGTACTGCCGCACGGAACTGGTAAGACCGTTCGTATCCTTGTATTTGCTAAGGGACCGAAGGCAGAAGAGGCTCAGGCTGCAGGCGCAGATTTCGTAGGCGCTGAGGAGCTGATCCCGAAGATCCAGAACGAGGGATGGTTAGACTTCGACGTAGTAGTAGCTACTCCGGACATGATGGGCGTTGTAGGACGTCTTGGTCGTGTACTTGGACCGAAGGGCTTAATGCCGAACCCGAAGGCTGGTACTGTTACTATGGATGTAACCAAAGCTATCAATGATATCAAAGCCGGTAAGATCGAGTACAGACTTGATAAGACTAACATTATCCACGTGCCAGTAGGTAAAGCTTCCTTCACAGAGGAGCAGTTAGCGGACAACTTCCAGACGCTTATTGACGCTATCCTGAAGGCAAAACCAGCTACCTTAAAGGGCGCTTACTTAAAGAGTGTAACCATGACTTCTACCATGGGCCCGGGCGTTAAGCTGAACGTAGTTAAGCTGATGGCTTAATCAGATTTTGCAAAAAACTGATTGACAATCCAAATATAGTATGTTATCATACACAAGTATTGACTGCCGAAGACAGCAGGTGCCGTAAGGCATAAAGGTTATTCCACCTGCCGAGGAACGTACAATTTCTTTAATTTTGAATTTGTAGCGCCTCTCTGTCTTTGAGACAGAGAGGCTTTTTCCTTGCAGTCTCCAGTTATATAGAAAAACAGGAGGGAAAGATTCATGGCAAAAGTTGAGTTAAAACAGCCAATCGTAGCAGAGATCTCTGAACTGCTGGACGGCGCTGCAACTGCAGTAGTGGTTGACTATCGTGGTCTGACCGTTGCTCAGGATACCGAGCTGCGTAAACAGTTAAGAGAAGCTGGTGTTACTTATAAAGTATATAAGAACACCATGATCAGACGTGCTGCGGAGGGTACTGCATTTGCTGCTCTGGATCCTCATTTAGAAGGACCGACTGCAATCGCTGTATCCAAGACAGATGCAACCGCTGCTGCTAGAATTCTGGCTGAGTTCGCAAAGAAAGCTGACAAGCTGGAAATCAAGGGCGGTGTTGTAGAAGGCAATTATTACGATGCAAAGGGAATGCAGGTTATCGCAACCATCCCGTCCAGAGAAGTTCTTCTGGGCCGTTTGCTGGGAAGCATGCAGTCTCCGATTGCAAACTTCGCTCGTGTGCTTAATCAGATCGCTGAGAAGAGCGCAGAGGCATAAGTTTTACTGATAGGAACATATTCCTGTGAATTTATTTCGGCCCTTCCGGAAAAGGAAGCGCCAGGAAAAACATTAATCAAATGGAGGAAAATAAAATGGCAAAGTTAACCACTGCAGAGTTTATCGAAGCTATCAAAGAGTTATCCGTATTAGAGCTGAACGAGCTGGTAAAGGCTTGTGAGGAAGAGTTTGGCGTATCCGCAGCAGCAGGCGTTGTTGTAGCAGCAGCAGGCCCGGCAGCTGAGGCAGCTGAAGAGAAGACCGAGTTCGACGTAGAGCTGACCGAGGTTGGCCCGAACAAGGTTAAAGTTATCAAGGTTGTTCGTGAAGCTACCGGTCTTGGACTGAAGGAAGCTAAGGACGTAGTTGATTCCGCACCGAAGATGGTTAAGGAAGGCGCTACTAAGGAAGAAGCTGAAGAACTTAAGAAGAAGTTAGAAGAAGTTGGAGCAAAGGTTACATTAAAGTAATTGTTACTGCGAATTCTGATCAGAAGGATTTCCGGACAGATGGTCCGGAAATCTTTTTTTTGATGTTTTTTCACTTTTTTCTTGACGATCAAATTCTCTTGTGGTAGTATGGATGGTGCACTATTGTGGTGTGGTAGGCTTTTTTACGACACTAAATCATGAAGAACGGGGTGAATAGTCAATGGAAAAGAACAGAATACGTCCCATTGCCGCAGGTAAGAATATTCGTATGAGTTATTCACGACAGAAAGAGGTTCTGGAAATGCCCAACCTCATTGAAGTCCAGAAGGATTCTTACAAGTGGTTCCTGGAAGAAGGCTTGAAGGAGGTATTTGATGATATCTCTCCAATCGCTGATTACAGCGGTCATCTGAGCCTGGAGTTTGTAGATTTTACATTGTGTGAGGACGATGTAAAGTACACAATTCCGGAGTGCAAAGAAAGAGATGCAACTTATGCGGCACCTTTGAAGGTCAAGGTCAGACTTCACAACAAGGAGACTGACGAGATCAATGAGCATGAGATTTTCATGGGCGACCTTCCTTTGATGACAGAGACCGGTACTTTCGTGATCAACGGCGCAGAGCGTGTTATCGTCAGCCAGCTGGTACGTTCCCCGGGTATCTACTATGGAATCGCTCACGATAAAGTGGGTAAAAAGCTGTATTCCTGTACTGTCATCCCTAACCGTGGTGCGTGGTTAGAGTATGAGACAGACTCCAATGACGTATTCTATGTTCGTGTTGATAGAACGAGAAAAGTGCCGATTACAGTATTGATCCGTGCACTTGGTATCGGTACCAATCAGGAAATCGTCGATCTGTTCGGCGAGGAACCGAAGATCCTTGCAAGTTTTGGAAAAGACGTTGCAACGAATTATGAAGAAGGTCTTCTTGAGTTATATAAGAAAATCAGACCAGGCGAGCCGCTTACTGTTGAAAGTGCGGAGAGCCTTATTTCTGCTATGTTCTTTGATCCGAGAAGATATGACCTTGCAAAAGTAGGCCGTTACAAATTTAATAAGAAACTTATGTTAAAGAACCGTATCAACGGACATGTTCTCGCAGAGGATGTTGTAAATCTTGCAACAGGTGAGATCATTGCAGAAGCAGGTACGGAGGTAACAAGAAGTCTTGCGGATGATATCCAGAATGCAGCTGTTCCATATGTATGGATCCAGACAGAGACAAGAAATGTCAAAGTCCTTTCATCTATGATGGTTGATTTAAGAGCATATGTAGACTGCAATCCAAAAGATCTTGGTATCACTGAGTTAGTATATTATCCGGTACTTGCCCAGTTAATGGAAGAGCATACCGATATTGATGACTTAAAAGAAGCTATCAAAAAGAATGTGCATGACCTGATTCCGAAACATATTACAAAAGATGATATTTTTGCATCCATCAACTACAATATGCACTTAGAGTATGGTATCGGAAATGATGACGATATCGATCATCTTGGAAACAGACGTATCCGTGCGGTTGGTGAGTTATTACAGAACCAGTACCGTATCGGTCTTTCAAGATTAGAGAGAGTGGTACGTGAGAGAATGACCACATTAGATTTAGATGGTATTTCCCCACAGAGTCTGATCAACATTAAGCCGGTAACAGCAGCGGTAAAAGAGTTCTTCGGATCTTCCCAGCTGTCACAGTTCATGGATCAGAACAACCCGTTAGGTGAGCTGACACATAAGAGACGTCTCTCCGCATTAGGACCGGGTGGTCTTTCCAGAGACCGTGCCGGATTCGAGGTACGAGATGTTCACTATTCCCACTACGGAAGAATGTGCCCGATCGAGACACCTGAGGGACCAAACATCGGTCTTATCAACTCACTGGCAAGTTATGCAAGAATCAACGAGTATGGTTTCGTAGAGGCACCGTACCGTAAAATTGATAAATCAGATCCTAAGAATCCGCGTGTCACAGATGAAGTAGTTTATATGACAGCAGATGAAGAGGATAACTATCACGTAGCGCAGGCGAATGAGGCTCTGGATGCAGAAGGACATTTTGTACGTAATTCCGTATCCGGTCGTTACAGAGAGGAGACACAGGAGTATGAGAAAACCATGTTTGATTACATGGACGTATCTCCTAAGATGGTATTCTCTGTCGCTACAGCATTGATCCCGTTCCTGCAGAACGATGATGCTAACCGTGCGCTGATGGGATCTAACATGCAGCGTCAGGCAGTGCCACTTCTTACTACAGAAGCACCTGTTGTCGGAACCGGTATGGAGCCAAAGGCAGCAGTTGATTCCGGTGTCTGCGTTGTTGCAAAGCACGCAGGTGTGGTAGAGCGTTCTGAGTCCAACCGCATCATCATCCGCACAGAAGATGGTGACAAGGATGAGTATATCCTGACAAAGTTCTCTCGAAGCAACCAGTCAAACTGCTACAACCAGCGTCCGATCGTATTCAAGGGCGATCATGTCGAAGAAGGCGAGGTTATCGCA
>ERZ835051.983-NODE-983-length-31493-cov-5.386793_pt1 | contig 31493 bp, 26 predicted proteins | sample MGYA00519575_ERZ835051 | MGnify/ENA primary metagenome ERZ835051 (study PRJEB31850, sample SAMEA3708769) | human gut metagenome | biome: human gut; feature: human-associated habitat; material: faeces | place: China | collected 2014 ... | reverse complement strand
CTTCATCGTATCCTCCACACTTGTCATCACAAGGATACTATAACATAACTTTTCTCGGTATTCAACAAATATTTTTAATAAGAGGAGAAAAAAACGACAAAGTGGCAGGCACAATGTGCACGCAGTGCTTCCTTACGCACGGGACAACCAACAGCAGACTTTCCGCGACCCGGCGTCCGGGTGCCCCAGCTTCCACCGCGTCGGTGCACGACCCGGCATTTAGGAGAAAAATATTGACTTTTTGTCTAAAACAATATAAAAATATAGTATTAAAATATAATTTTGTGAAATTTTAAAATATTTTTTATTATGAAACAAGAGAAAGATGCACCTTGCTTATGTAAGGATGAAAGTTTTGCTTTTGGTAATTATGGGGAAATAAAACGCTCAGGGATATTGACGCGTTTGTTTCAAAAATGGACAAAGAAATGCTATCCGGCAGAAATTGCTTATACGGATGGCCTGATTAGTCAGTTAAAAAGCGACAGGGAAGAACGGACAGTTTTCGGTGTTGTCTTTCGCGGCTTTATTGTAACACTGCGAGATGCGCCTGAACTTATGACGCAAGAGAGTGCCGCTGTATATGCGCGCAATCAGCGCTTTTTTGAAAGAAAAGGTTTACTTGGTTCAAAATCTTTTTGGAAAAAAATAAGCCGTACGGCAAAAGGGAAGAAAGTCGGAAAAATGCTCGAGAAATTGCGCGGCGACAATATTCTTTGTTGTGACAAATGGTATTGGGTTGACGCGCCTGAGGATGATGAATCGGCTCCTGACTGGAATCCGGTGGAAAAAAAATGGGACAAAGATAAAAAAACGTCTTATACATTTCGCGTCCGCTTAGTTTATAAAATCTAACAAAAAGGCTTTGGAGTTTTCCAAAGCCTTTAGCTTTTTACAAATTATAAACCGGACGTACCAAATAAACTTCTTCGCGCTGACCGTTTTTCCAGTCACGATGCAGAAAGCACCAGCGCCAGGCGTAAGTATAAGGCCTGTCAGAAGCTGTCCAGTACCAGGAACTGAGCTGAATAGGCTCGCCGCCGAAATATTTTAACATGGCGTTAATGACTTCGGCATTGGCTCTTTCCTTAAAATTAAGCCAGAAATTATAGCTTCCGGGCGTCATTTTCTTCCCTTCGGTCATCATCTGCTGGCAATAGGCTTTTGCTTCAGGCCAGCTCATTTTCTGAGGAGCGTCTTTGAGCGTGATAACTTTGTTTTCAAAACAAATTCCCAGAACTTTTTGCCCTTCCAGCGGTTTAAAGGAAACGACATTGCCCTCATAAACAACGCCATACCTGAAATTTCCCTCACTGTCAAAAACAAGGCTGCCTCTTTCCGGAGCATCGCTCTTCATTTCGGGAAGAACAATCTTAACCCCATAAAGTTCCGCTAAATCCTCAATACTAAAACCGGATGCGTCCAGCATGGTTTTAACACTTTGTAAAAATTTAACTTTTTCCATAATAATGTTGTTTTGGTAAAATAATAAAAAGACATAGTCCTTATAGGCTTCTGCCGGAAAAAAGTCAAGAAATTAGAAAATATAAAAAATCAGGCGGCGTTGCTCAGGTCTTCCAGCACAAGTTTCTTGAGGGAAACATTGTCCATTTTGCCTGTTGCAAAGACGGGAAGCTGCTCTTTAAACAAAATGAGTCTTGGCAGATATAACTCTGACAATCCGTTATTTTTGATGTAATCATGAATAACTTCCTGCGTGACCTGTTTGTTGTTGGTCACAAGAACAATCTGCTCGCCTTTGCTTTCATGCGGGATGGCAACAACACCATATTGAAATTCCGCGCCCATCCATTCATAGGCTTTACACACCATTTCCTGAACGGCATTTAACGAAACCATTTCCCCGCCGATTTTGGCAAAGCGCTTAATCCGGTCCTTAATATAAACAAAACCAATCTCGTCAATCTCAACAACATCGCCGGTATGATACCAGCCGTCTTCCAGCGGCGCCAAAACGCCGGGTTTGTCCGGCATAATGTAGCCCAGCATAACATTGGGACCCTTAACAACCAACTCGCCGCCTTTTTCAATGCCGTCAACCGGAACAATGCGGTGCTCAATAGCCGGCAGAAGCTTTCCGATGGAGCCGAAACGGTTAAATATGCGGTTGTTGGCGCAGACGACGGGGGAACATTCCGTTGAGCCGTAAGCCTCCATAACGCGAATTCCCAGCCGCTCCATCCACATATTGCGCGTATCCGGCTTGATGGCCTCAGCGCCGCCGAACATAAAACGGACATTGTGAAAATCAAACGGATGGGCGATTTTTCCGTAACCGCGAAAGAAGGTGTCTGTTCCGAACATAATTGTTGCGCCGATTTCATAAACAATCTCAGCCACAACACGATAGTGCAGGGGAGAGGGATACAAAAACAGTTTTGAACCTTCCAAAACCGGAAACAGCGTTCCCACCGTCAGCCCAAAGCTGTGGAACATCGGCAGGGCGTTGAAAACCGTGTCCGTGATGTTGATTGTTTCAATGGATGACATCTGTTTGATGTTTGAGAGAATGTTGGCATGGCTCAAAACAACGGCCTTTGGAGCTCCCTCGGAACCTGAAGTAAAAAGAATGGCCGCTTTTTTGCTGCCGCCGTCTTTGTGCGGAACACGCTTGAGTTTATAACGGACATACGCGCCGATTTTGTTTAGCAGGCTGATTTTTTTAGCCAGACTTTCCAGATAAACGACCTCAACGCCGTTGGCTTTCATGACTTCGACAGCGCTTTCAAGCTTGGCAGTTTTGACAAACTTCAGCGAAGTGATAACTTTTTTGACCATAGCTGTTTTGCACATTGAAACCATGTTCTGGGCACCGACGGAAAAGTTCAGCATAACCGGAACACGTTCATAGGCGGTCAGGCCGAAAAAACTGCACAAAGCAGCAATGGAATTAGGCAAAAGCAGAGCAACCGGTTCGCCGGGCATTGTCTGTTTCTGAAAATATTTGCCGAGAACAAAAGACTTGATGATAATGTCTTTGTATGAGTTGGGAATACGGGTAATGTCCTCAATAAACTTCGGGCGTTTCAAAAAGCCTGATTTTGAATGAATCTTAGCGGCTTTCATCAACTGAGCAAAAAGGGAAATATTGGGATTATAATTGGATTCAAAACACATTTCCCGCAGAATGAGATAAACTTCGTTGCTGATATGGTCCCTTTGTCGCCGCAGGGTGTCTTTGAGTTTAAAACTGCGCGGTTTGCCGACGGTTATTTTCATCTTGGGCAGCGGACGGTGCGGGAGCTTGCCTTTGGTCTTGGAAAAATAGCCGTATTGCGGGCCGTTAATCCATACCGGAATCAGCGGCGCTTTTGATTTGTCGGCAACCAATCCCGGCGCTTCATAGATTTTCATAAGCCCTCCGTCTTCCGTAACCCGTCCCTCGGCAAAGATGACGCACAAGCGGCCGGAATCGACTTTGGCGATAAGCTCTTTGATGTCACCCGGCTCAATCGGATTAAAGGGCATAATGTCAGCAGTCTTCATCAAAAAGCGGATAAGCGGCTTGCGGTAGAGGTGGCCGTTAAGAGCAAAAACCGGATTTCCCGGCAGAAAGGCAAATAACAGAATGGGATCCAGATAAGATACATGGTTGGAAACGTAAACGCCTTTGGACGGCAGCTTGCTTTCATCAAATTCAATTTTGCATCTGACCTTAAAAACAGTTAAAACAGCCCGCAGGAAAAATCTGACAATATTTCGCAACCCCGTAAACTCCAAGTTAATATTACCCTTTATTTAACTCGGATATTAACCATTTGTAAAGAAATAAATTTCAACCCATTGGATAGATAAAATACAACTATTATTATGTCTTTGAATTTTAACAAAATATTTACCCTATTCACAGTGAATAATTATCTTCTTGATTTTACATGAAAAATTTTGTAAACAAATTAATCGATAACGTTTTGTTAATAATTGTTGCAAGAGTTATCTTTGTTTTTAACAGCAAAAAGTGACTATTTATGAAAAAGATTTTAACCTTAACCGCTCTGGGAACAATTCTGTTGGCTTCGGCTGAGGCAGAGGCCGCCGGTTTCCTTTTGCGCGAACAATCTGCTGCTGCAATGGGAAATGCTTTCGCCGGAGCAACGGCCGGAGCGGAAGACGCTTCCTATTCTTTTTATAATCCGGCGGCCATTATCCGCCAGCCGGGAACTTCCGCTTCTTTGAATGCTACGGCTATTGTCGGCAACGCCAGCGGTTATGATGGTATCGGCCCGAATGGGTATAATGACTCAATGGCACATATCGTTGACAAGAAAGTTTTGCCGTCGGCTTATGTTTCTCATGCAGTCAATTCCCGTACCTCTGTCGGCTTGTCGCTGAGCGCGCCGTTTGGTCTGATCACGGATTATGCGCCTTACTGGTCGGGAGCCAACCATGGCACATTGTCGGAATTGACAACTTATGACCTGACAGCAATGGTTGCATACCGTGCAACCTGTGATTTGACGTTTGGCGCCGGTTTGGTCGTCCAGTATGTCGATGCAACGTTGAAAAACGGCGTTGCGCAGGGAATAGCGCCGCTGCCGGTTAAAATCAGTTCCAAAATGTCGGGCGACGACACCTCCGCCGGTTTTGTCCTCGGCGCTTTATACGAATATACGCCGCATACGCGTTTCGGCGTTGGTTATCGCAGCGAAGTCCATCATAAGCTGAACGGAAAAATTTCCTTTACCCAGCCGGTTATTGCTGCCGCGGCGATGGGGCTGTATCGTCAGGACATCACGGCAAAATTAACCACGCCGGCCATGCTGACTTTCGGTGTCTATCATGATATTGACGATAAATGGGCGGTTATGGCCGAGGCGCAAAAAACTTATTGGTCATCTTTTGACAATCTGACGATTAAGGGACAGTATCGTCCGGTGCTGAGCATTACGGATGAAAACTGGAAAGACGTCTGGTTCTATTCTGTCGGTACGGCCTATAAATATAATGATAAACTGAAACTGCGTTTGGGTCTTGCTTATGACAATACGCCGGTAAATGATTTCACCCGTACGCCGCGTATCCCCGATTCGGACAGAGTCTGGTATTCTGCCGGCGCAGAATATCAGGTAACGGACAATTTGAGCCTGAATGCCGGTTACACTTACATTCGCGCCCGCAAAAGCAAGGTGGCTCTGGACGGAAGCAATCCTAACGATGCGACCAGAGGACCGGTTTATGCCAGTTATAAAGGCAATATTCACCTCTTTGGGCTGGGTTTGAATTATACTTTTTAACTTTTAACGACAAATTATCCCAAGGCTCCGAATTTTATTTTCGGAGCCTTTATTTTTTTGCAAATAATGTAAATATTAGATATACAATAAAATTATACATAAAATACTGAATTAATCTTCACAACTAATATAATAAGGGGTTGAAAAATTATTTATTTTGTTTAAGATGCAGTCATTGTCTAAAATAGCAAAACTTTTGTTTTAGACATTTTAGCGAAACGGGGCCGGGGTGTCTTGTCCATGTTCAGGAAAATTTCTAAAAAACAAGAGATACGTTATCCATGTATTTCTCACCATCCCCGGCCTTATGTTTTTTATGTATGGAAGGCAGAATTAGTTCATGAAGACAATATTGGTAACCGGAGGAACGGGATTCTTAGGTTCAAATTTGTGTGCCCGTTTGATCAGCGAAGGCAACCGGGTTTTGTGTGTTGACAATAATTATACCGGACGTATGTCCAACATTGCCGGTTTGACGGATAATCCGAATTTCAGGTTTATTGAACATAATATTATCAATCCGTTGACAGTCGATGAAAAACTTGACCAGATTTACAATATGGCCTGTCCGGCATCCCCGCCGGCTTATCAGGGAAAAGCCGCCATTATGACGACCAAAACCTGCGTTTTTGGGGCGATTAATATGCTTGAACTGGCCAAAAAGCACAATGCGACAATTCTGCAGACGTCTACTTCTGAAGTTTACGGCGAGCCCTTGGTTCATCCTCAGGTCGAGACTTATCGCGGCAATGTTAACCCGAACGGTATTCGCGCCTGTTATGACGAAGGAAAACGCTGCGCCGAAAGTTTGTTCTTTGATTATTGGCGGGAAGAGGGCGTTGATATCAAAGTTATCCGCATATTTAATACCTATGGTCCGAATATGGATCCGCAGGACGGCCGCGTTGTCAGCAACTTTATTTGCCAGGCGCTGCGCGGCGAAGATATTACAATTTACGGCGATGGTTCGCAAACCCGTTCATTCTGTTACGTTGATGATTTAATTGAGGCGATGGTGCGGATGATGAATTCTCCAAAAGACTTTACCGGTCCGGTCAATACCGGAAATCCGGGAGAATTTACCATTAAGGAACTGGCTGAAAAAGTTGTCGCCAAAATCGGCGGAAAGTCAAAAGTCGTGTATCGTGACCTGCCGAAGGACGATCCGACGCAGCGCCGCCCGGATATTACATTGGCAAAAAACAAATTAGGCTGGGAACCCAAGGTGCAGCTTGATGAAGGGCTGGATAAAACAATCGCATATTTCAAAACACAAATAGGAGCTTAAGATGAAAATTGGGATTATCGGAACGGGTTATGTCGGCTTGCCGACAGGAGTCGGATTGGCTGAGCTTGGAAATGAAGTAACCTGTATCGACCGGGAACAAAGCAAAATTGACCGTTTGCGTGCCGGTAAGATAACGCTGTTTGAAGAAGGGCTGGAAGAGCTTTTTGAAAAAAATGTTAAAGCCGGCCGCATCAAATTTACAACCTCTATGAAAGAAGGCGTTGAGAATGCCGATTTGGTGATTATTGCCGTCGGAACGCCGCCGCATCCGGTTACCAAGGAAGCCGACATGAAATATATTCATGCTGCCGCAACGGAACTGGCTGAATATCTCCGGGGCTATACGGTCGTTGCCACAAAATCGACCGTCCCGGTCGGAACCGGCGATGATGTCGAAACCTTAATCCGCAAGAAGAACCCTCAGGCAGATTTTGACGTTGTTTCTCTGCCGGAATTCCTGCGCGAAGGTTTTGCCGTCCATGACTTCTTTCATCCTGACCGCATTGTCGTCGGCGCCAATTCCGAACGCGCGGCAAATGTCATCAAAGAGCTGTATAAGCCTTTTGAGGGCAAAACCAATATGCTGTTTGTCAAACGCCGCTCTTCGGAAACGATTAAGTATGCGTCCAATGCTTTTCTGGCTATCAAAATTCATTATATTAACGAAATGGCCAACTTCTGTGAAAAGGCCGGTGCTGATATTTACGAAGTCGCTAAAGGCATGGGACTTGACAGCCGCATTGGTAATAAGTTTTTGAACCCGGGGCCGGGATACGGCGGCAGTTGCTTCCCGAAAGACACTAATGCCATGGCCTATATGGGGCGCCGCAGTGGTGTTGACCTGAGCTTAATTGAAGCGGCAATCAAAGGCAATGATGCTCGTAAAGTTGAAATGGCGGAAAGGATTCTGGATGCCGTAAAAGATATTGAAAATCCGGAAATTGCCGTCCTTGGTCTGGCTTTCAAAGGCGGTACGGACGATTGTCGCGAAAGCCCGGCGATGCAGATTATCGGTGAATTGATTAACAAAAACGCCAAAATCAAAGCCTATGATCCCAAAGCCATGGAAAATGCCGCATTGTTGGTCGGTGACAAAATTTCCTATGCTGCGGATATGTATGAAGCCGCACGCGCCGCCGATGTTCTGGTAATTCTGACCGAATGGGAGGATTTCCGCAGTTTGGATTTAAGCCGCTTAAAAGGCATGATGCGCCACGCGCGTATTGTCGACCTGCGCGACATCTTTGACCCGCAGGAAGCGCACAATGCCGGGTTTGAATATACCTGCATCGGGAGATAAATATGAAAAATGTTCTGGTTATGGGGGGAGCCGGCTATATCGGCTCCCATACCGTAAAGCATCTGATGCAGAAGGGATATGGCTGTGTCGTTGCCGACAATTTGGTGTACGGCCATCAAGAAGCCGTCCTGACGCCGCATTTTGAAAAGGCAGACCTTTTAGACAAGGCATCATTGAACACAGTTTTTGACAAATATGAAGTTGAGGCGGTAATTCATTTTGCTGCTTTTGCCTATGTCGGAGAAAGCGTGGAAAAACCACAGAAGTATTACGAAAATAATGTTGTCGGTACGCTTAACCTGTTGGATGTCATGCTGGCGCACAATGTCAAAAAAATCGTATTTTCCAGCACCTGCGCCACTTACGGCGAACCGGAATATGTGCCGATTGATGAAAATCATCCGCAAAACCCGATTAATCCTTACGGTCGTACAAAATTGATGATTGAACAGATTTTCCGCGATTATGAAAAGGCTTACGGTCTGCGTCATATTGCTTTGCGCTATTTTAACGCCGCCGGCTGTTCCAAAGACGGTGAAATCGGAGAAAGCCATACGCCGGAAACACATTTGCTTCCATTGGTGTTAAAAGCCATAAAAGGCGAGCGGGAGAATATCAAAGTCTTCGGGACGGATTATGATACGCCGGACGGCACCTGTATTCGTGATTATATTCATGTTGAAGATTTGGCCCAGGCGCATCGCCTGGCTCTTGAAAAACTGGACGAATACAGCGGGTGTATCAACCTCGGAACCGGTATTGGCACATCGGTTAAAGAAATCATTGCCGCCGCCGAAAAAGTCAGCGGCCAAAAGTGTCCGGTCGAATATGCCGCCCGCCGTCCGGGAGACCCTGCGCGACTGTTTGCTGCTAATGGCAAAGCCGGAGAAATACTCGGCTGGCAGCCGGAATATACCGATATTGCGTCAATTATCGCAACGGCGTGGAATTGGGAACAGAACAGGAAATTTTAATATGAAAAAAGTAAAAAATCTCATTGTCGGCTGTGGTTTGTCAGGCATTGTTCTGGCCGAGCGTCTGGCAACAGTATGTAATGAAAAAGTGCTGATTATTGACAAGCGCGCCCATGTCGGCGGCAATATTTACGATTATAAGGACAAAAACGGCATCACCGTTCACAAATACGGGCCACACGTCTTTCATACCAATGACCGGAATGTTTGGAATTATTTGAGCCGTTTTACCGATTGGCATTATTTCATGTATCGCGTTAAAGCGGTTATCGACGGCCGGGAAGTGAATATTCCTTTCAATTTGGACAGCCTGCATAAGGTTTTCCCGGCCAAGATGGCGGAAAAACTGGAAGCGAAACTGATTGAAAAATTTGGTTTTAATGTCAAAGTGCCGATTTTGGAATTGAAAAAATCCAAAGATGCGGATTTGGAATTTTTGGCACAGTATGTTTATGAAAAGGTTTTTCTGGGCTATACCGTCAAACAATGGGGCGTCCGTCCGGAAGATTTGGATGCCTCGGTCAGCGGGCGTGTTCCTGTTTATGTCAGCCGTGATGACCGCTATTTTCAGGACAAATATCAGGCCATTCCGGCAGACGGCTATACCCAAATGGTTGAAAATATCCTGGACCATCCGAATATTGAGGTTATGTTAAATACTGAATTTTCTGCGGTAAAAAACGATATCTCCTGTGAACGCTTGTTCTTTAGCGGTCCGATAGACGAGTTTTTTGATTATAAATTTGGCGAATTGCCGTACCGCAGTCTTGATTTACGTTTTGAAGAATTTGATACGGCGTTTTATCAAAGCGGCCCGCAGATGAATTATCCGGAAAACTACGATTTTACCCGCAGTGTCGAATATAAATATTATCTGGATGAAAAATCTGCGAAAACAGTAGTTTCATTTGAGTATCCGGAAGCTTTTGAACGCGGCAGAAAGGAGCGCTATTATCCGATTCCGGATAAGGAAAATCAGGTCTTATATGACCGTTATCTCCAAGAAGCCGCCAAGCTGAAAAATATTTATTTCCTTGGGCGCCTGGGTGATTATAAATATTACAATATGGATCAAACCGTTGCCCGCGCTCTGGAGCTTTTTGAAAAGGTAAAATAGAAGGTAAAGCCTCCTTTAACAATCAGTTTGAGGAGGCTTGTGTTTTATATTATGTTTTTTAATTGTCTCAAATATAGTTTTAAATATTTTCGTTTTTGATTATACTTTTTTTTCAGATTTCCGAAAGTTATTTTTGAAAGGATTTTGTATTGTAAATACTTTACCTTGTATTTATTAAGATTATAAGCGTCTGTAAAAAGTTTTTTCCAATATAATTCATTTTGTTTTTCCAATGAAATAATATAATCTTTTAAAAATACTGTTTTTACAAGATATTGAAACCATTTTTCCATCAAAAAGCATTCTGTATTATTCCATGGTTTTATAGATGAAGCATAATGAATTTGAACAGGATGATGATAAGCGTCAATAACTTCAGAAGTTTTATATGGATAATATTTTTTCAAGCTTTTTATATTGTTGATATCTGACTTTACCCAACACGAACACATCATATATTTTAAATTTATATATAAGATATGATTACTGCATGCATAGTTGATAACTTCTTGTTCAGGATAAATCAGTTTCTCAATATTTTTCTGTAGAAAGTCAAGCATTTTGTCTTCAATATAATCTTGTCTCATTTTTTGTAAATTAAAAATCATGAAGCCGGCTCCGAAATTATTAATCTTTTTTCGGTATTCGGCAGAAAAATGCTTATAAACAAGATTTAAGTGAGTAATTAAGCTTTTGGAATAATGTTTAATTGCGGCAATATAGTAGTCGCCGGCGAATTTTATGTAAGCTGGAGATATATCATCTTCAAAAATAACATCAACATCGGAAACAATGACTTTATCGTATTGAGGAAATAATGACGGTAGCACCAATTTGTAAAACATTTCAACACTAAAATGTTGAGATGATTTTAATTTCTTAAAAACATTTTCAAATGATGTTTCTGTATATATAAAATTAATTTTTTGATTTTTAAAATATTTTAGATTTTTAATTAACTTTTTTTGGCTGGTAACAGATAATCCTGTATGGATGATATTAAATTCATAAATAAAATAATCGTCTGCATGTTCCATCAAAGAATACATGGCAACACCGGCGGGAATGACATAATTTTCATTAAAAGTTAGAACGATGGGGATTATTTTTGATGACATAAATATTATCCTTAATTGTTGTAAAGTTTATATTTTAAATAATAGATGATAGGGTGTTTTGTTATGAATTTTAATTCTCTGTATTGATGTTTAGAAAAATAATCTTTAGAAATTAAATGGTTCTTAAATTCAATTTTAAATTCTTTAGAAAAACGCAGTATAAAAGAAAAACGAAATTTTGCGTTTATCCTTTTTAAATTCCATTTGTATAAATAATATTTTAGATAGTTTTTTAAGTATGCATATTTATTTTTTAATTTTGGATTTTTTTCTAAAAATTGTTCTATATAAAAAAATTCATCACAAATACAATAGATTTTATTTTTGCTGTTTACAGAGGAAGCTTCATTATCTATACGATAGTGAACAAAAGCATTTGACATATAATAAAAATTTTTAGCCAAAGCAAATACAATAAAAGCAAATGATGTATCTTGATAAGAAGCACCAGGTGTTTCGTTATAATATATATGATTTTCAATCAAAAATTTTCGTCGATAAATTCCGGTCCATAAGCATGGCAGCTTCCAAAAAATTTCGTGATTGTATGCTGGATAAATAACGAAATCATATTCTTCTGTTTTATAATTATGATAATATTCATTTGTTATAATAGGATTTTCCCGATAAAAATAAAAATCGGATTTTACAATATCAACATTGGTTTCTTTTGCTTTTTTATATAATTTTTCATACATATCCGTTTCAGTCCAATCGTCAGATTCAAGAAAGCCAACATATTCGCCTTTAGCTGCTTTAATTCCGGCGTTATAGGCGCTTCCCATTCCACCGTTAGCCTTATTAATTAGAATAAAACGCTGATCACCTTTAGTATATTTTTTGCAGATATCAATGCATTGCTCATCAGAAGAACCGTCATTGACAATAATAAATTCTATATTTTTCAGAGTTTGATTTTTTAAACTGTTTAAACATGTTATTAAATATTTCCTTTTCTGGTTATATACTGGGACGATTACTGATACAAAAGGGATCATGAACACAATGCTCCAAAAAAAAGTTCAAATTAAAAGGTCTTTTTATTTTAATATTTTTATGTATATTTTTGTGATGGTTATGGTTAAAAATGTGAATAAAAATATAAGTTTATTGCTTATTTTTAAAATATTACTATCATTAGCAACAGTTAAAATAAAAAGACCTTTTAATTTGAACGGAATGTAAAATGAAAAAAACGCCAAGTATAAAAATCCTTGTTGGTTATCATAAACCGGCAGTTTTGCTAAAAGATGATATTTTAACCCCAATTCATCTCGGTCGGGCTTTAGCCACGGAAGCCTCTAAAGACGGTGCCATGAGTCTAAAAGATTATCAATGGATGCTTGATAATATGATTGGCGATGATACCGGAGATAATATCTCTAAAGAAAATCGTAAATACTGTGAGTTAACGGCATTATACTGGGCTTGGAAAAATTACGATAAACTCGGCAATCCCGATTATATCGGTTTTATGCATTACCGCAGGCATTTTATTCTTAATGAAAAAGCAAAACTTCCCAAAAAAAGATATCTAAATCAATTACCTACCTATCCGTCAATAACGCAAAGATATTTAAAAGAAACCGGACTTAAAAATATTACTTCATATTTTAAAGGGGAAATTATCCTTCCTGATTTTATATATGTAAATAAAATATATCCGACGATCACTTCTAACATACAAAGTTTTTGTAACTACGCAAAAATCCCAGATTTTTTTGAGGAAATGGTTAAAATAGTATCTCAAAAAAAACAGTATAAAGAACTTGCTGAGAATATTACTCGTGATAATAAAATGTTTTCCTTTAATATGTTTATTTTACCAAAAAAATACTTTTTTCAATATTGTTCTTTCTTGTTTGATGTATGTTTCCAGTTGGACCGGCATTTCAAAGATTTTACCTCTCAGAATACGGAGCATCTTCGGCAGATAGCATGGACATCTGAGTTTATTTCCACAATTTTCTTTGAGGAACTGCTTCAAAAATACTCATCTGTAAGGCTTATTCCTGTTTCCTATATTGCCAATACAGATCCTTTAAATAACCTCCGTCTTCTGAAATATAAAATTCTTTATAAAATAACTTTCGGGAAAATAAGGAATAAATACAAACAAAAATATAGAAAATGCAAAGGAGTATCGTTATGAACAAAAAGAACGCATTGTTAATTATGGCCGCAACAGGGAATTATTTGTTTTCTGTCGGCAATGTATTAATCGGCTTGAAAAAACATTCTCCGAATATGTTTGACGATATTGTCATTTATACGGATGAAACGGCAACGGAACAAGACAAAGAAACAATACAAAAAATATTTCCCGTAACATTCAAAATATATGATTTTCAAATAAAAAATCTAAAAGACAGAGAGAGATTGAAATATTTTTCTAATATGCCCTATGTGCGTTTTGAGATGTTAACATATTTAGACAGTTACAAAAAAGTTTTCTGGTTTGATTCTGATTTTTTGATTACTGATGATATTTCCGGCTTATTGCAATATGGGAATACCGGAATTTCCATGTCAATAGATTTGGATCCGTATCCCGAAGGACACGGCGTACATATGTTTTTCATAAAAAATGTTCCGGAATATGACATGATGGCCAAGGCTTATGCTTCCGGGCTTGTCATTTTTTCAGATAAACTTAAAGAACCGCTGAAACTTAGAAAATATTTATATGAAAAACTGGATTTATATTCCGGGTATATAAAATATGCCGAGCAGGGAATATTACAGCTGATGATTGAGGATTTCTCATTACAAGTAGAAGAATTTCCCAAACTTATTTATCATGCATTTCCCTTTGAAGACAAATCAAAAGCCAAACTTATTCATTTGTTGGACAGGACGAAACCGTGGCAATATTACTCAGGGACAGCATACGATGAATGGTATGAAAACCATAAACAATGGATTACTTTGGGAGGAGGAGAAGCATTCACTTTTGAAGGTCTTTTAAAACAATATCAAAAATATTTTTACGGACAAAAAAGATATCAAAATATTTTACATATGGCTTATTTTGATGATTGTATAAGAAATATTTTATCTTCCCCAAACAAAGCGTCAATATGCGATAATGAAACTATAATAAAAGATATCGGCAATTACACTAAAAACAAAATCAGATATTGGCGTTACCGTCTGTTGTCAAAAATCACATTCGGCAAAAAGCGCAGAAAATATAAGCAGAAACGCAAGGAGCTCAAAGCCCGCCTCAAGCAGGTCAGAGCTTTTCTCAAAGGAAAATAACAAAAGCCCCGGTTTTTAAGCCGGGGCTTTGCTTTACAAAAATTTCTTAAGATACTTGGCCGTATAGCTTTCCTTAACTTTAGCCACTTCTTCCGGCGTGCCTTTGGCGACAATCCGCCCGCCGCCGTCGCCGCCCTCCGGCCCGATATCAATGATATAATCCGCCGTTTTGATAACATCCAGATTATGTTCGATAACGACAACCGTATTTCCCTGTTCAACCAGCGTGTGCAAGACTTTGAGCAGGCGGTTGATGTCTTCAAAATGCAGGCCGGTTGTCGGTTCGTCCAGAATATACAACGTCCGCCCGGTTGCCCTTTTCGACAGCTCTTTTGACAGCTTGATACGCTGGGCTTCACCGCCGGACAGGGTCGTTGCCTGCTGCCCAAGATGAATATAATCCAACCCCACCTGTTGCAAAAGGGACAATCTGTTTTTAATCGAGGGAATGACATCAAAAAATTTATAAGCCTCGGCAACAGTCATATCCAAAACATCGGAAATAGACTTGTCTTTGTATTTGACTTCCAGTGTTTCGCGGTTAAAGCGCTTGCCGTGACATTCGTCGCATTCCACATAAACATCCGGCAGAAAATGCATTTCAATCTTGGTGACGCCGTCCCCTTTGCAGGCCTCGCAGCGTCCGCCGGCTACATTAAATGAAAAACGTCCGGCAGCATATCCGCGGGCTTTGGCTTCCGGCAGGCCGGCAAACCAGTCGCGAATGTTGGTGAATAGCCCCGTGTAGGTCGCCGGATTGGAACGCGGCGTGCGTCCGATAGGCGACTGGTCAATATCAATAATCTTGTCAATATTTTCAACGCCCTTGATTTCCGAATAAATTCCGGTTGGTTCACGGCTGCCGTTTAATTCCTTATTCAGGGCTTTGTACAATGTTTCCAAAATCAGCGAAGATTTACCGCCGCCGGAAACGCCGGTAATACAGGTAAATGTCCCGAGAGGGATTTTAACGTTGACGTTTTTCAGGTTATTGGTTTTGGCGCCTTTAAGCTCGATAAATTTGCCGTTCCCCTTGCGGCGGGTTTTCGGTACTTCAATTTTTTTCTCGCCGTTCAGATATTGCGCCGTCAGACTGTTTTTGTTTTTCAGAACTTCTTCAACAGTACCTTCCGCCGTGACATTTCCGCCGTTGTCTCCGGCACCGGGACCCATATCCACCAGATAGTCTGCCGCACGGATGGCGTCCTCGTCATGTTCGACGACAATAACGCTGTTGCCGATATCACGAAGATGCGTCAGCGTTTCCAGCAGGCGGTCATTATCGCGCTGGTGCAAGCCGATAGAGGGCTCATCCAAAACATAAAGAACGCCGGTGAGACCTGAACCGATTTGCGAGGCCAGGCGGATGCGCTGAGCTTCGCCGCCGGACAGCGTACCGGACTGCCGGGACAAATTGAGATAATTCAAACCGACATTATTTAAAAAGCTCAGCCGGTCAATAATTTCTTTCAGAATCTTGTGGGCGATTTCCGCTTTTTTGGGAGACAGCTTGGCTTCTATGCCGCTGAACCAGTCATAAGCCTTGTTGATGGACAGCTCGCAGGCGTCCATAATATCCAAGCCGTCTATTTTCACAGCCAAAGCTTCGGGCTTCAGGCGTTTCCCTCTACAAAATTCGCATGGCGCAGCAGATTGATATTTTGAAAATTCTTCACGAACCCATGATGAATCTGTTTCCAGAAAACGCCGCTCCATGTTGGGAATAACCCCCTCAAACGGCTTATCGGTAACAAAACGCGAATAATACATCGGCACGCAGACATTGCCTGAACCATACAAAATAACTTTTTTGGCTTCTTCCGGCAGTTCTTTCCACGGCGTGTTGATGTCAATTCTTAAAAAATCGGCCAGGGAATTGATTGTCTGGGTATAAAAAGCCGATTTTCCGGTATTCCACGGCGCAACCGCTCCCTGATGCAGCGAAAGATTCTCATTAGGTACAATCAACAGCGGATCCATGTACAATTTTGCGCCGATACCGTCGCAGTGCGGGCAGGCACCGAAAACGTTGTTAAAGGAAAACAGGCGCGGCTCAATTTCTTCAATGGTAAAGCCGGAAACCGGACAGGCAAATTTTGAAGAAAAAACTGTGCGCTCTTTTGTATCGTTATTTTCAACATAAAGCAAACCGTCGCTGAGCTTGAGAGCCGTTTCAACGGATTGCGCCAATCGCTCCTGCATATCGGGTTTGACGGCGACACGGTCAACAACCACTTCAATGTCATGCTTTATGGTTTTGCTTAAATTCGGGACTTCGTCCAGGTTATAAACCTCGCCGTCGACTTTAATGCGCTGATATCCTTGCTTTTGCAGTGATTCGAATTCTTTTTTGAACTCGCCTTTTTTGCCGCGGGCAATCGGCGCCAGCAACAGAAGCTTGGTACCTAAAGGCATGGCGGCGATACGGTCAACCATCTGACTGACGGTCTGAGATTCAATTGGCAGTCCGGTAACGGGAGAGTAGGGGGTTCCGACCCGGGCCCACAGCAGGCGCATATAGTCATAGATTTCCGTCACGGTACCGACGGTTGACCGCGGATTGTGCGACGTTGTTTTCTGTTCAATGGAAATGGCTGGAGACAAGCCTTCAATCGAGTCTACATCGGGCTTTTTCATCAGTTCCAAAAACTGCCGGGCATAAGCTGACAGGCTTTCCACATAACGGCGCTGCCCTTCGGCATAAATCGTGTCAAAAGCCAAAGATGATTTTCCCGAACCGGAAAGGCCGGTAATAACCGTCAGTTTGTTTTTGGGAATATTGATGTCAACATTTTTGAGGTTATGCTCGCGCGCACCTTTAATTTCAATAAAATCATTCGCCATATTTTTTCTCCATGGCAGAATATAGTACAAAAGAACAAAAATGCAACAAAAAAGTCATATTCAAAAAAATCACTTTACATTTTCCGGTATCTTCATTACACTTCCCCCTTGCAGACAGGCGTTCTGTCTGCGGTGTCTCAAAAACACCTCGAAATAAATATCCACCTCCAGGTGGAGTATCCCCAATATATTGAATATGGACGACTGTATGTTGACAGTTCAGACCTAAAATATCCCCTTACAGCCACATTCAGTTTGCTCTTTGAGAAGATGATTACTAACAAAACAACGCAGTCAATACCGGCTGTATTGACAAGGCGTTTTGTGCGGTAAGTGCTTCTTAAAGGCAAATCCTCCGGACACCAGTGAAAACCTCATCCTGCTTGTAATTTTATTTGCCGTTAGCAATAAGTAGCGGCGGCATAAAATCACGGCGCATTATAAGGTTTTCGCTGGTGCTGAATGTGACTGTAAGGGGATATTTTAGGTCTTTGCTCCACCGCCATAAGGACTTCCCTCTGGCGGTTTTGTTTTATCCAAACAAAGGAGCTTTAGAAAATGAAAAAGAATAAAACCGATTTCTTCAAAAGGCTGGGACTAAAATTGCGTGACAGTCGCCGCAAACGAAACTTTATCTTTGAAGATATGCCAAACATCACCGGTCTGACGCCCTTAAAAGTCATGCTTCTCGAAAGCGGTAAGAAAGAACTTTATAACGGATCCGTTTCCGAACTTTGGACTTATCTTGATAAAATGGGATACGACCTTCACATTGACATCATTCCCCGGGAGCCGGACGAAAACACCATCCTATCCACAAACATGAAGCAAATGCCATCCTGAAAACCAGCCTTCTTCCCTTAAAGTAGGAGCTTTCTGCTTAAAAAAACAAGGAGTACCGCAAAGTACTCCTTTAATTTTTACTTTTTCACCAAGTTCAGCTCTTTATCATAAATGATAACGTTCTCACCATTTTTGACGGCTTTTTTTTCAACCAGCTGATACCAGACATAATCGGGTTTTTCGGGAATGACCGCAACAAAAGTGCCGTTTTCGTCTTTTACCATATCAAGGTCGTCAAGAATAATCGGCTTGTCGTCACTGGGCTCAATAATTGTTTCCTTGATGATTTTGGCACTGCGATAACGAAGGGCGCCTTTAGGAGAAATCGTCAGACGGTTGTCGATGGTTTCGTCATAATCCGGCGGCGTAATTACCCACTCCAAAATCAGTTTGTGTTGTCCGTCAATGGCGGGATTGAGGCTGATAAGCTCAATTTCCGTTTGAACAAGATCAACTTTCCATAAATTTAAATCTTGAACCGTATGATCCATATTGCAGATTGAAATTGTCGCCATGGCATTGGCGTTGGCATAACGTAAAAAGTTTTTCATTTTATAATAATTTAAATTAAACATAATTGTATTAAAACGCATTCAATATACCACTTGGCGCAAATTTTGTCAATATTAGATTTGATGTGATAGAAAACTTGCATTTTTAAGGAGTTTAGGATAAACTAATCAGGATGAACAATTTTTAGAGATATTATCGCAAAAATGCTAAAAAAGCTTGCATATACGTTAGGAGGAGTCGTTTTCTTTGCCGCTGCCGGAGCCGGGGCAGCGGTGAATATTGCGGTAATAGCACCGGAAGAGGGGGAATATCAGGAATTTGGCCGGCAGATTATCGAGGGTGTGCGTATTGCCGTGAACGAGATTAACCGAAGCGGCGGCCTTAAGGGAGAGAAAATAAACCTGATAACGGTTGACGAGCGCTGTAACGACAGCTTGGCGGTTTCTACTGCGCAAATGATGGCTGTAAATGTTTCTGAGGCCGACAAGGTTTCTCTGGTTATCGGGCCTTATTGTTCCAATGCATTGGAACAGGTGGTTGATATTTATACCAAAGCCAAAATTTTTCAAATATTGCCGATTCCCGTAAACTCAGGGCGTCTGGAAGGAGAACACCCCGGCTTGGTAAAACTTGCCGGTTATAAGGATGCCCAGAGTGTCGATTTTTATAATTATTACAATAAACGTTTTGCCGGAGAAAAAGTGGCGTTGATTTATGACAGTAATGACCGGGATATAATAGATATTGCCGCAGCATTGCAACAGGAATTTAAAAAGAACGGCAAGCTGGATATGCTTCAGGCTTACAGCTATGCTTCTTATGACGATATAGACGCTTTGTCGGAGGAAGTTTTGAAAGATGATTTGCATATTGCCTATGTGTTGGGATCACCGCAGCAGGTGGCGGAAATTTCGCGTGAGCTGAAGTCCGAAAAGGAAGAGTTTGTCATCTTCAGCAACAAATATGCCGCTCAGGAAGATTATTTTAAAATCATGGGACGTTATGGCGACGAAAACTATTACATCGGCTTGCCGTCATTGCAAAACAACCCCGATTTTGCCGCCACCCTGGTTAATCTGCGCCTGCTCGGCATTGAACCGGAAGGGCTGGGCGTTTATGGTTTTTCCGCGGTAAAGCTGTGGGAAGATCTGGTGAAAAAATCAGATTCCTTTGCTTATGAAAAATTGGCCGATACTTTGAAAAAAGAAACAATCAATACGACCTGGGGCAATGTTTCTTTTCAAAACGGCGCGCCCGCAGATACGTTCAATTTCGGCATTTACCGCCGCCGTGACGGACAATATACACAGGTCTACTGATTTCTGTTCCATTCTAAAAATAATCGGCTATATTTATTTAAAGTTTTTTAATTTAATTAAGTAAGGTAAAAAAATGGCTGGAAGTATTAATAAAGTAATCCTGGTTGGTAATCTCGGCGCTGATCCGAAAGTCAGCAACACGCAGAGCGGTTCCAAAATTGTCAATTTGAGCGTTGCGACGACGGACACATGGAAAGACAAGCTTTCCGGAGAAAGAAAAGACCGCACCGAATGGCATCGTGTTGTGATTTTTAACTCTCAGTTGGCGGATATTGCCGAAAGATATCTCCGTAAAGGTTCAAAAGTCTATATTGAAGGCCAGTTGCAGACCCGTAAATGGGAAGACAATACCGGCGCCGAAAGATATACGACCGAAGTTGTCCTGCAGAATTTCAGCGGTAACCTCACATTGCTTGACAGCCGCGGCGACGGTGCGCCTGCCGGCGGCAATGACGTTTTCTCCGGTTCGTCTTCCGGCGGTTGGGATGCATCTCCGGCAGCGGCTCCGGCGGCTGATTTGGATGATGATATTCCGTTCTAAGTCAGAAAGTTTGAAAAAATCAGAAGCGTCCTCCGGGGCGCTTTTTTTGTCAAATGTTGTTGACAAAAAGCAGGCGAAGAACTATAAGCAAAACAGTGAAATATTATTTTTAGTATAATTAAAAATTTAAAATTATGGTACCGATTTTTATTGTAAATTTTTTGGGTGTATTCTTCGGAATACTTTTAGGAATAATCTTTTCCTATTTATGCAACAATGAAAAAGAAGATAAAACGCTTTCTTTTGTGCTGTTGTTGGTTGTGTACATACTGTGTTTTGGGTTCTATGGCTTGTTTACCGGCGGCGGTTTTAATTCAACCGCCCCGTCAGCGGGAAGAATGTTTGACATCAGTTTCGGGTTTTTGCTGGGAGCTGTATTGGAAATTCTTATATATGAAATAGCTATTTACGTCTGTATAAGAAAAAACAAAATAAGAAACATGACGTGTTGTCTGCTGTATATGGCGCTGACGGCTGTTTGTTTCTTAAACGTTGCTCGAGATAGCTTTTTCGTGTATAAAAGCGAAAAAAATATTCCGGTTGTCAGCAATTTTGCCGTTATCAGCAGTCATGGCGGAGAAATGTATATTTCTTGTGCCGAACCTTTCCAAGGCCCGTTTCGTACAAAATGTGTTCCAGAAAAGTATAATGAGAGTTTAAGGGACGCTCTGACGGCTATGGGGCGTTCCGGTAGCCTTTACGGACACGGAGATTTTACGTATGTTGTTGCTTCGCAGGGTGTTTATGAGCAGCAGAGTAAAGAATTACTTTATATTATTCGAGATTGGAAAAGAGCCCGTGTCGTTACCCTGATGCGGCAGATTATCGGCGATAAAACAATCCCGTTTCAATAGAAACAGCGTGATAACAAACGGTTCCGAATGGAACCGTTTTTTATTGCTGTAGAGAACCGGAGCGTTAACTTTTCCGAATGCAGATTCTGCAAAATCGATTTTAAGGCGGTTTTTTTGCCCGTACAGCGCGATTTGGTGTTTATAAGTCGGTAAAAGTGCTGGTTATCACCTTGGAATTTTACTATACTCTCCCTAGTTTAAAGTAAATGAAAAGGAATGATATGACAGAAGAAATTGAAGAACTGGCCGCGCCGTCGAATGTCGACGGTATCATGCCGGTTGAAATCTCCGAGGAAATGCGCCGTTCCTACCTTGATTACGCCATGAGCGTTATTGTGGCGCGTGCACTTCCTGATGCCCGCGACGGCTTAAAGCCGGTACACCGCCGCATTATCTACGGTATGTACGAAAACGGCTATGACTATAACAAGCCTTATCGTAAATCCGCGCGTATCGTCGGTGATGTCATGGGTAAATATCACCCGCACGGCGATGTCGCGATTTATGAATCCATGGTTCGTATGGCGCAGCCGTTTTCTATGCGCCTGCCGCTGGTTGACGGGCAGGGTAACTTCGGTTCCATGGACGGTGACAGCGCCGCAGCCATGCGTTATACCGAAGCTCGCCTTGACAAAGTGGCTCATGCCTTGATTGAAGATATCGACAAAGATACGGTTGACTTTGTTCCGAACTATGATGAAACCTTGCAGGAACCTTCGGTTTTGCCGGCACGTTACCCCAACTTGCTGGTTAACGGTGCCAACGGTATTGCCGTCGGCATGGCGACCAACATTCCGCCGCATAATCTGGGCGAGGTTTTGGATGCCTGCTGCGCTTATATTGATAACCCGGAAATTACGATTGATGACCTGATTGGCATCGTTCCCGGACCTGACTTCCCGACCGGCGGCCTGATTTTGGGCTACGGCGGAGCAAAATCTGCTTATTATACCGGCCGCGGTTCGGTGATGATGCGTGCCAAATGCACCATTGAGGAACTGCGCAAGGATAAGGAAGCGATTATTGTCCACGAGATTCCTTATCAGGTCAACAAAGCAGCGATGATTGCCAAGATTGCCGAATTGGTAAAAGACAAAAAAATCGAGGGCATTTCTGAAATCCGCGATGAATCAGACCGTCACGGTGTCCGTGTGGTTATTGAAATAAAACGCGATTATCAGCCTGATGTCATCTTGAACCAGTTGTACAAATTCACGCCGCTGCAAACCAGCTTCGGCATGAATATGCTGGCAATTAACGGCGGCCGCCCGATGATGATGAACCTGAAAGACATCATTTCGGCTTTTGTTGATTTCCGTGAAGAAGTCATCCGTCGCCGTACGATATTTGAGCTGAATAAAGCTCGCGATCGCGCTCATATCTTGGTCGGTCTGGCTATTTCCGTTGAAAATCTTGACCCGGTTATTGACTTGATTCGGACTTCGCCAAATCCGCAGGAAGCGAAGGAGGCTCTGTTGGCAAAAGCCTGGCCGGCAGGAGAGGTTGAAGCTCTGGTACAGTTGATTGATGAGCCGGACAGAAAGGTTGAAAACGGTTTTTATCACTTGTCTGAAGATCAGGCACGCGCGATTTTGGATTTGAAGTTGCAACGCTTGACCGGTCTGGAAAGAGATAAGATACATCAGGAATTATACGGTTTGGGAGATGAAATCAAAGAATGCCTGTCGATTTTGGCTTCCCGCGAAAAACTGTTCGGCATTATGCGTGACGAATTCATTGCCATTAAAGATGAATATGCCACACCGCGCCGCAGCAAAATTGAAGATATTGAATATGATACCGATATTGAATCTTTAATCCAGCGCGAAGAAATGGTTGTGACTGTTACCGAAGCCGGATACATAAAACGCGTGCCGCTGAATGCCTATAAGGCGCAGAAACGCGGTGGCAAAGGCAAATCCGGCATGGCAACGAAGGAAGAAGATTTTGTTACCCGCCTGTTCGTGGCCTCAACCCACACGCCGGTGCTGTTCTTTTCCTCCAAAGGACAGGTTTATAAGATGAAAGTTTACAAGCTGCCGCTCGGTTCGCCGACATCAAAAGGCAAACCTTTCATTAACCTTCTGCCGCTGAGCGAGGGCGAAAACATTACAACAGTTATGAAGCTTCCTGAGAATGAGGAAGAGTGCAATAATATGTCCATCATGTTTGCCACCTCGCAGGGCAATGTCCGCCGTAACTCGCTGATGGACTTTGTAAACGTCCAGTCTAATGGTAAAATTGCCATGAAACTTGATGAGGGCGATAAGCTTGTCAATGTTCGTATCTGTACGGAAGAGCAGGATGTTATGCTTGCGGCCAAGGGCGGAAAATGTATCCGCTTCCCGGTAACCGAAGTCCGTATGTTTGTCGGCCGTAACTCCACAGGTGTCCGCGGTATTAAGCTGGCAGCGGGTGACGAGGTTATCTCCATGTCTATTCTGAACCACAGCGACGCCTCATCTGAAGAGAGAGAGGAATATGGCCGCGTTTCTTCTGCCCTCAAGCGTATTCAGGCTGAAAGAGGCGGCGACGAGCCGGTCAAATTTGCTGAAAGCGGCGTTGAGGTTAGCGTTCTGACGGCTGAAAAATATGAAGAAATGAAAGCCAATGAACAGTTCATCCTCTCTGTAACCACCACCGGCTACGGCAAGCGTACCTCTTCTTATGAATATCGCGTCACCGGCCGCGGCGGTCAGGGTATTGCCAATATGGAAATGTCTGCCCGCAACAAGGAAATCGCCAGTTCCTTCCCGATTGAGGATGACAATCAGATTATGATGGTTACTGACGGCGGCAAGTTAATCCGTATGCCTGTGGCCGATATCCGTATTGCCGGCCGCAAGACGCAAGGCGTTATCCTGTTCAGAACGGCGGAAAACGAAAGCGTTGTTTCCGTTACCAAACTGGAGGCTGACGCTGGCGACGATGAGGAGCTGGAAGACGAAACCGGTTCAGAGGTCTTGGGTGACAGTGTTGCCGATACGGATGAAACGTCCGCGGCTGACGAAGTCACCGAACCCGGTGTCGACCAGGCCGATTAAGATATTTTTAGGTTGAAAAAAATCCTTGTAAATTTTACAAGGATTTTTTCTTGCTTTTTTGTACAAAATAGACTATAAACAATATGAAAATTTATTATTAACTCAAATATTTTATAATTATGAAAATTTTAACGGAAGAAAGAGACGTAAAAAAAGAATTTGAACAATGTTCGATTCTGGTTGACGGCAGAATATATGCCAAACGTCTGAAATGTCTTCATTCTTGTTTTGAGTTCGTCGCCGGAAAAGAATATGATTTTTGGCTGACCAAAACAATTAATGAAGAGTATAATGCAACAGCCATATCGGTTATCCGCATGGATGATGATTTTCCGGTTATTTATGAAGTGCCGTTGTGTTTCTTTGAAAGTATTGAAACCGCGCCAGATGTACTGCAGTTTACGGATGCTGAAAATCACAGCCATGTCAGAACCTATGCCAAATACGGCAAGGAGATTGAGTTCAAGAAAATTGAATATCTCAAACATGAATTTGAATGGATTATTACCCGTTGCCTGCGCCTGAAATCGCAAGGGAAGGGAATAAGCATCAGTTTTGCTAACGGCATAGTTTTTTTGAACGAGGATAATTTTCACGGTGACGAAGCTCGTTTATTCAGCATGGCCTGCCTTGAAGAATTGGGGTGGATGATGCCATGTTTCATTGATGGGCGCAAAGCAAGCAGTTTTTATTCGGAGATAGCCAATCCGTGGAAAAGCCTGCTTTCCGGCTTTGATAATATTGAAGCTGAAAATTATTGGGGCAGTGAAGATGAAACTTATCGTGCTTCTGTCAAAAAATGCCTGATGAAGAATTAAGGCTTTTCTTTCGCCAAACCGGGATTGCTTGAAAAAAAGCGCCCGGTTTTTTGTTGTTGCAAATTTTGTCAAAAGTGTTATGGTAAGCGCATAAAAATATTATTTTATTAACTTTTAAATATTTATAATTATGAAACAGATTAATTTTTCAGAAAAAAATGTCGCTAAAGAGTACAAAAACAGTAAGTACGTCAAACTTATCGGCAAACCGACATTCCGCCGTCTGACTTGTCTGAAAAGCTGGGGCGCATGGTTGGAAAATGAAGAACCGGTGTTCAGGCAGGGACAAACCTATGACATCTGGATTTGTAATGTCTATAAAAACAAACAGGGGACATTCGAGCATTATGTTGCTATTCCGAAGTTTGTTTCAGATGAAGACAAAAACAACCGCCGTTTCATTATTCCTCAGGAGGTCTTCGGCAAAATCACCGACCGGGAAGATGATATTGTAACACAGATTGAAACGAAGCCGCGCCTTGTTGTTAAAGACGAACACATTGAAGAAATGGAAACGGAAATCGGCAGCGAAAAGTTCAAGCTGGTTGCTGACTTTAATAATAATTTCCTGCTTATCCCTTCTTGGCGCCTGAATAAGGCAGATGTTGAAAAATACGTTATGGAAGAGGATGCCAAAACGTTTGAGTGTCAGAACGGAAGTCGTAAAAAGGCCGGAAACGCCTGGCTTAAGTTGTATCCGGCACTTCCGCAGAAATATGTTTTGATACCGCGTATTTTGGGAACGTCTGCGCAGAATATGTTTATCGCCTGGGAAATCCAGCGCAAGATGAACAAAAAAGTCACGCTGGCCTCTTATTTTAATATTTTTAACGGCCGTGAGGCTTTTAACTGGCAGGATTTGGATATTCGTTACCCGATTGGCAATAACCAGAAACAGGCACAGGTCAAACGCCTGTATGTCCGTTACAGCCGCAAAAAAATCAATGTCAGCTTCAAGCGCCTCTGAAAATTTATTAACCCCGCAGGTCAACCGGCCTTGCGGGTTTTGTTATGTCTTGCATTTCGTCTTGTTTGCGCTTATATTGAAAGCGGAACAAAAAAAGGGGGAATAAATGAAATTATATATTTTTCGCCACGGACGGACTGACGGCAATGATTTGAAAATCTGCCAAACGCCGGATTTTGAACTCAATTCGGAAGGGATTAAACAGGCGGAAGAACTGCGGGATAAACTGGCGCCTGTAAATTTGCCGATTATTTATGCCAGCCCGTTTGAGCGAGCCAACAAAACCGGGCATATTGTAGCCTCGGCGCATAACACGCCGGTTGAAGTCGTTGACGGGCTTCAGGAAATGAGATTTGGCGAAGCAGAGGGGATGTATGAAGCTGATATGATAAAAAAATACGGTCAGGAACTTTTTGAGCAATTGGTCAATGTTCCGGATTCTCATTGGAATGTCAAAATTCCCGGCGGAGAAAGCAAATCTGAAGCTTTGGAGCGTTTTAAACAGGCTTTGGCTTATATAAAGAAAAACTGCCGCCATTATACTGCGGGCGTTGCCACGCATGGACACATTATGAGTCTGTTTTGGTATGACCGATTTAATGAAGAACGCGGTTTTAATAACTGCGAATATTTTGAACTGGAAATTTAGGAGAAACATATGCCTTTTGTAACGATAGATACCAATGTCAAAACAACTGTTACCGATGCAATGTTGGAGGAAGTAACGGATATGATTGTCAAAACGCTGAATAAGCCGGAAAGCGCCGTCACTGTAAAAATAAACACCGGTATGACGATTGCTTTTGGCGGAAGCCGCAAAAATCCCGGTGCTTTGATTGAAGTCAAATCTATCGGCTATGGCGATAAAAAGGCAGATTTAGCCAAACAGCTTCTCGATTTTGCTCAAATGCATTTCAATGCCGAAGGGCCTCTGGTGGGGATTCACTTTGTAGATATGCCGGCCAATGCGGTTTCTCATAACGGCAAACTCATGGGCTAGAAAAAGGAGCTGATTTTCAGCTCCTTTTTTGTGACGGGGAAAATCAAAATTCTATATTTTTACAAACATTAATCAAGACATCTTTGAAAAAGGAAAAGCCTCCGAAAATCGGAGGCTTGTCTTAAAATCAATCCTTAGATATCAAAATCAGTTTTTCCTTCATAAGCATATTCATAAAGTTTTCTGATTTCTTCAATCAGCGGATAACGCGGGTTAGCGCCGGTGCACTGGTCGTCAAAAGCCAGAACTGGAAGCGTTTCCATAGCGTTGTCCCAATCTTCGCGCGAAATACCCCAGTCTTTAATTGACAGTGGAATGTTCAGTGTCTTTTTCAAATCCTGCAAAGCCTTGATTAAGCCGTTGACTTTGGCGTCATCATCTTTGCCATTGATGCCCAGCGCAGCAGCAAAGGAAGCATAAGCCGCCTTAGTATTCGGAAAACGATACTGTGGGAAAATGCACTGCTTGGTCGGCTTGTCCGTCGCGTTAAAACGAATAACCTGACAAATCAACAGGGCATTGGCAAAACCGTGCGGAATGTGGAAAGCCGCGCCGAGTTTGTGTGCCATAGAGTGGCAGACGCCGAGAAAAGCGTTGGCGAAAGCCATGCCTGCGATTGTTGACGCATGGTGAACACGCTCGCGGGCATAAGGTTCTGCTTCGGCATAAGATTTCGGCAGATACTGCATAATCAGCTGGCCGGCCTGAATTGACAAACCGCGGGTAAATTCGGTAGCCATGGCGGAAACATAAGATTCCAATGCATGAGTCATAACGTCAATACCGGACGCAGCGCACAAACCTTTCGGCATGGACTGAACCAGATTGGCGTCCACAATAGCCATAGTCGGTGTCAGGGCATAGTCGGCAATCGCATATTTTACGCCGGTCGAGTCATCAGTGATGATTGAGAAAGGCGTAACTTCCGAACCGGTACCTGATGTTGTCGGAATAGCAACCATAGCTGCTTTTTCGCCAAGAGGCGGAAATTCAAAAATTCTCTTGCGGATATCCATAAAGCGCATAGCCAAATCTTCAAATTTCAGTTCGGGATGTTCATACATCAGCCACAGAATTTTGGCCGCGTCAATCGGCGAACCGCCGCCGAGTGCAATAATAACGTCAGGACTGAAGCTGTCAACCATCTTGATGGCCTGATTAATCGTCGTCAAATCCGGATCCGGCTTAACGTCGCTGAAAATCTGATAAGCGATGCCGATTTCTTCCAAAACGTCAGTAATATGTTTGGTGTATCCCAAATCAAACAACGGTTTGTCCGTAACGATAAAGGCTTTTTTCTTGCCTTTCAGTTCTTTTAATGCCACCGGCAGAGAACCCGGCTTGAAATAAACCTTGCTCGGAACTCTGAACCACAGCATATTTTCTTCGCGTTTGGCGACAGATTTGATATTCATAAGATGTTTCACTCCCACATTTTCACTGACCGAGTTTCCGCCCCATGAACCGCAGCCCAAAGTCAGAGAGGGTTCCAGACGGAAGTTGTAAATATCGCCGATGGCGCCTTGAGCGGACGGGCAGTTAATCATAATGCGTCCGGTATGAAGTTCATTGCCGAAATATTTGATGCGGTCATCGTTATGCTGCGCCGTGTACAAAATGGATGTATGTCCGGCACCGCCAAAGGTAACCAGTTCTTTGGCCTTGGCTGTTGCCTCTTCAAAATTGGCGGCTTTATAAAGAGCCAGAACCGGAGAAAGCTTTTCGGCCGAAAAAGGTTCGTGAGAACCGACTTCTTTGGCTTCGGCAACCAACGCCTTTGTTTCGGGAGCAACTTTAATGCCGGCCATTTCAGCGATGGTTGCCGCTTTTTGACCGACGATTTTTGCGTTCAGCTTGCCATCAATCATAATGACTTTGCCAAGCTTTTCTTTTTCTTTGGACGTCAAAATATAAGCGCCGCGTTTGACAAGCTCTTCCTTAACAGCGTCATAAACGTCTTTAACGCAGACAATAGACTGTTCGGAAGCGCAAATCATGCCGTTGTCAAATGTCTTGGACATCAAAATTGAACTGACGGCGGTTTCAATGTCTGCCGTTTCGTCAATCACAGCCGGAGCATTGCCGGCGCCGACGCCGAGAGCCGGTTTTCCTGAAGAATAGGCTGATTTAACCATCCCTGGGCCGCCGGTCGCCAGAATAACGTCGACTTTCGGATGGCTCATCAACAGTTGGGTCATGTTAATGCTCGGATTCTCAATCCAGCCGATAATGTTTTCCGGAGCGCCTGCTTTAACCGCTTCTTCAAGCATCAAACGTGCTGCTTCAACCGTGCACTTCTTCGCACGTGGGTGTGGTGAAAAGATAATGCCGTTGCGGGTCTTTAATGCAATAAGCGTTTTGAAAATCGCCGTTGACGTTGGGTTTGTTGTCGGAACAACACCGGCAATCACGCCGAGCGGTTCGGCAATTTTAATCATGCCGCCAGCCGGATCTTCGGCAATCACGCCGCAGGTCTTGACATTTTTAAACTTGTTGTAAATATATTCGGAAGCAAAATGGTTTTTGATAACCTTGTCTTCCCATACGCCCATGCCGGTTTCTTCCACAGCCATTTTAGCCAGAGGAATGCGCAGAGAACTGAGTTTCAGTGCAACTCTCCTGAAAATTTCGTCAACCTGTTCCTGGGAATAAGTTGCAAAAATCTTCTGAGCGGCGCTTACTTTGTTGACCAGTTCGTCAACATACTTCTGCTCGTCGAGCTCCGTTTGGGCGTCAATTTTCTTTTCAGCCATATCTTTTTGTCTCCTAGAGTAATTTATTTCACCGCAAATCATGACTGAAATATATAAATAAACAATTAAGAAACCGCAGTTATAACATCAATAAATATTACATTTTATATCAATCGGGTATGTATATGTCTTTAACCTGAAATTTACCATTTTGTGGTTACGCTAAACCAAATAATTAAAGAAAGGGATATGATGCTTTTTTATATTTTCAGACACGGAGAAACCGAAGGTAACGTGAAAAATCTTGTTCAGGGAGCAGGGCTGGATTTGCCGCTGAATGAAAACGGAAAAGATCAGGCTGCAGTTTTGGGGCAAACTCTTGCTGTGCTGAAATTTCCGGTAATCTATTCCAGCCAAATGATTCGCGCCATTGAAACGGCGGAAATTGTCGCATCTTATGTCGGAGCGGAAGTTGAAAGTGTCAGTGGCTTGGAAGAAGTGCATTTTGGCGAAGCCGAAGGGATGTTAAGCGAAGAGGCTCATGCTAAATATGGCGATTTGTTTGAAATTATCAATGACGAAGGACATCCCCAGTATTTTGACGCCAAAATTCCCGGCGGGGAAAGTATCCGCGAAAGCATTAACCGGTCGGTAAAGGCATTGGAGAAAATAAAGAGCAAGGCAGAAGGAAACCGTGTTGCCGTTGCTACGCACGGAGCGTTAATGCATAATATTTATCAACATTATTTTGGTCTTCGTCGCCGTTTTGCCAACTGTGAATACTTTGTGATTGATATTTAGTCGCTAAATCTTCGTCAGTCCATTGTTGCTACACACTGCGGCGAAGCTTCGCCGCTTTCGCCAAAAGTGAAAGGAGCCGCCAACAACATAACTGTCATCCCGAACTTGTTTCGGGATCTAAAGCTATCAACAAGAACATTCTCAGCCAGGCAAAAGAACGATTTCCTTTCTTTTCTCATTGCTTTTCTCCTTTTTTAAAACTCAAAACCTTGCCACATATAAATATTACCATCAAAAGCACTTAGCGGTATTTGTATCAAACCACTTGTGTCAAAAGTTAAATTACTTCCTGAGCCGGTATAATAGCCTAGCCTTATACTGAAACCCCAAACAGCTTTTCCACCACCGATTGTTGTCGGTTCAACGGCTGTGCTGGTTATAAAACTACGGTAATTTGCCCAAGAAAAATCTTCAAAATTTACGAATCTTGCTTTAGCTAATCCATAGGCTACTTCGGTCATATTATTCAGCATAGATTGTGCCGCACCAGCAGGAATTCCCAATCCGCCATAGTCATTGAAATTTGTTTTTGCTTCTGCCAAGGATAATTTAGGCATATTATCATAATAGTGATTTTCCATAAGATAACTGTTGGGCACACTAGAACTGGGGCCTGTTACAGCATATCCGCCGCCGCCAGATTTAGCATAAACCACAACCCCTTTAGGCGTTTTTGTACTGTCCATATTATAAGAGCAGGTATTATCTGTATAATAAATATAGCCAATCTGGCATTTAGGCAAAGCTTTGCTGCAAGCGCCGCTTTTCCATTCATAGCCGGGCGCACACGAGCAGGACACATATTTTCCGCCGCAGGCTCCACTGATCGGTTTTATCTGGTTGGCACCGGTACAAGTATATTTATAAGATGTCCCGCAGCCGTCCCCCTTGCAATTCCAAGAATTCCCGAAGGGACACTTTATGCCGCCGTTTGGACAGGAGG
>ERZ835051.964-NODE-964-length-31831-cov-3.322161_pt1 | contig 31831 bp, 28 predicted proteins | sample MGYA00519575_ERZ835051 | MGnify/ENA primary metagenome ERZ835051 (study PRJEB31850, sample SAMEA3708769) | human gut metagenome | biome: human gut; feature: human-associated habitat; material: faeces | place: China | collected 2014 ... | reverse complement strand
GGTCCGCAATAGGCCGTTACGATTGCCACCAACACACCGGAACAAGAAATGACGAGCAAACGCGCCCTTTTGATATTCAGCCCCAAATTGCGCGCATAGCCATCTCCCAACAACAATAGGTTCATGGTCTTTATCAACAGAAAAGAGAGGGGCAACAACACTGCCATAATGCACACAAAGAGAGTCATCTGATCACCGGAAACACGGGCAAAACTACCTAATCCCCAAATGACATACGCACGTATATCCTCTTCCACGCTGAAATATTTCAATACACCGATAATGGCGCTTGCCACATAACCTATCATCACGCCGATAATGAGCAACGTTACATTGCCCTTCACTTTCTGAGAGACATATACGATAAGCGCCATGACCGCCAACGCACCGATAATGGCAGCTATGGACAAAGCGACTTCTCCCATATATCCCAAGCGGCTCAATGCCACTCCGCCCATGGCTCCGGACAGCAACACCACACAAGCTACCCCTAAGCTGGCGCCCGAACTGATGCCAAGTACCGAAGGTCCCGCCAATGGGTTGCGAAAGACCGTCTGCATCTGCAAACCGCTTACTGACAGTCCGGCTCCGGCCACTAAAGCCGTCAAAGCTTGCGGCACACGGGATTTCCAAATAATATTGCTCCAGATAACCTCTTGATTGCTCATTGTATCCGGATTGGCAGCCGTACCTGTCCCCCATAAAAAATCCCATACCTTGCTTAAAGGAATGTGAACAGACCCCAACAGCAGATTCAACAGGAAAAACAAGAAAATAGACGCCAACAACAAAAGCATCAACAATAACACAGGTCTTTTCATTATTTCAAACGCTCATAGTAAGTGGGTTTATAATCAGGCAGCAAATCAGGATGGAATGCATGAATCAAATCTTCCAAAACAATTTCCGGTTCCATGGGCATACTTTCGTAAAAAGGCTTCTCACGCATATTGCAATAAACAACTCCCTTTTCGCGAAATGCACGGAAGTCAGCATAACGGGGATCCAGAGATTTCAACGCATCGTACGAAAAAGTCCCGTCATAACTGTTCACTATGCGCCAGAAATCCGCACTTTCAGCCTGGTTATATACCGTTTCAAAATCCAGCGTGACACCGCCCGAACGGGGATCATCCTTCAAGAAATAGTCCGCACCCGCATCACGGAACAATTGGGCAAGAAAGCTCTTTCCGCCCACCGCATACCAATTGCCTCCACGTATCTCACCACTGAAAACCACCGGGCGTTTCCCTACGTTTGCAGCCAGTTCCTTCAGTTCATTATATCTCTTTTCAATAGCTGCAAACTTTGCATTTGCCTCCGCTTCCTGCCCTATAAACATGCCGATGAATTTGATCCATTCGGCTTGTCCCAAAGGAGTCATTTCTTTATAGCCCAAATGGGGAACCAGAGGAATGCCGATCTCACGCATGGCATCATATCCTCCCCGCTTGAAAGGAGAGATGAAGATAACATCCGGATTCATGCTCATTATCAACTCATTATCAAAATTTCCTTCGATACCGATTTTAGCTGTCTTGCCGGACTTCAAACGCTCATTCATCTCCTTATTAAAGAGATGGCGGGTGCTGGTGATACCCACAACATAATCACAGGCGTCCAGACGGATAAAATTGGAGAGTTGCAGGGAGGTCATGCACATGACGTGTTTCACCGGAGTTTCAATCACCGTATAATTTTCCGGAATGCCGGATGGTTTCCTTCCTTTCGGAACCAAAGCATAATGGAAAGTATTGCCGTTCTCTTTCTGGGGATCGCAGATATCTATCAGACGGACATCACCGGAAAGATATTCCACAGAATACCCTTTTGCATAAACAGGTACAATAACAGTAGCCGAGTCGGCAACCGTAACCGTTGAAGAACCAACGGAAACGGATTCTACAGATGTTTGCCTTGATTTTAATCCACACGCCGCTACGCATAACACACAAAAGAAGGCCGTGGCAATAACCGGTATTCGAGTCATGATTATTTGAGTTATATGAAATTCCGGGCACAATATTCGTCAATTTTGAGGAGATACGCAAACTTTATCCACCCAAAGTGCCAATAAGCAGTGAAAGGCAAACCATGCTCCCCGCTTCCCAAATCGGGTACCCACACTTCGGGAGTGGTCACAAGGAAAGAGAGCGTGCCGACAGTCATGACAATAGCCAATGCAACTCCCGCCTCTATACGCTCATGAATAACCTTTAGAGGAGAAGGCAGTCCGCAAGAAGCAAAAAGGTTGGATAAAGTTTTTGGGGAACGAAACAGAATATCGGCATAATCCTGCACCTGTTTCTTCTCCTTAAAATTCTGAACAAAGGTAAGCAATATCTTGTTTACTACCGATTATTTCCTCACTTTTGCATCCGCATATTTATGAAAGTGATAACTCATTTATGAAAGTGATAACTCATAATTCCATATTCCGTATGAACCCTATCCTATTTGTGTCTCTCGGTCCGGGCGAACCGGAGCTGATTACTGTCAAAGGCCTGAAAGCCTTGCAAGCAGCGGACTGTATCTTCTGCCCCGAAACTCAGACAAGAGACGGACGCACCCTCTCACGGGCTGCGGGCATCATGCAACAACTGGATATTCCAAACAGCAGTATCCGCCGTTTTACACTGCCCATGAGCAAACTGCGGGAAGAAGCCTTGAATGTGTATGACCGGGTCTATGCAGAAATAGTCCTATTATATAAGGAGAACAAGAATATTTGCATCGTTGCCGAAGGAGATGCTGGATTTTATTCCTCCGTACACTATATTTTCGAGAAACTACAGGCCGGACATATTCCTGTAATGCATATAGCCGGCATACCTGCCTTTATTGCTGCCGGTGCATTGGGCGGACTACACATCGCCAGCCGGGAAGAACGCCTGACCGTCATTCCCGGCATCACCACCACAGAAGAAATCGAGAAATTGGTAGAAGAAAAAAGCACCGTCGTCATCATGAAACTGTCCCAATGTACAGACGAAGTACACCGCTGCATCCGTCTGCATCCGGAATACCGGTACCATTATTTTGAAAATGTAGGAACTCCGGAGGAGAAATATTTAAATGACAATCATCGGATAGAAACCCTCCGTTTCCCCTATTTTTCATTATTGATCATTCGCAAGGATAGCTTTTAAGCCCAATTTAATACTATTTCGCACATCATAAACAGCATTTTAATGAAAATGGATTACCTTTGCCCCGTTATAATATAAAAAATAGGAACATGAAGAAAGTCGCTTTTTATATGATGATGCTGGTCATGAGCATTGGCTACGCTTACGCACAAGGCCAAGCAGAAATTAAGTTTGAACAGACTACACATGATTTCGGAACTTTTTCCGAAAACAATCCGGTCGTATCTTATACATTCAAATTCACCAATATCGGTGATGCGCCGCTAGTAATCCACCAGGCTGTTGCCTCCTGCGGATGTACCGTACCCGAATATACGCAGGAACCGATACTGCCCGGAAAGACCGGTACCGTAAAGGTAACCTACAACGGAGCAGGCAGATATCCCGGACACTTCAAGAAGTCCGTTACTTTGCGCACCAATTCCAAGACGGAAATGCTGAGACTGTTCATTGAAGGTGATATGACAGCCAAAGACGCAAAATAAACGTTTTTACGATATAGAATAAAGGAGAATTTTTCAATTCTCCTTTTTTTTTGCTTTCTTTGAACCCCATAAAGGAAGTTATCGAAATACGAAGAGACAGTTTCTTCCATGGAAACGAGCAGAACTAACTCTAATAAAAATATATCGAACTATGAAACAAGAAGAAGAACCGATTACCGGATTACCGGAAAACGCGTTCCGCGAATTGAAGCCGGGCGAAGTCTATAACCCACTGATGAGCCCCGACAAGAAGTACTCCGAAGTAAACTTTTGGTCAGTATCATGGGGTATTGCCATGGCCATCCTCTTTTCGGCTGCCGCAGCCTATCTGGGTCTGAAAGTAGGGCAAGTCTTTGAGGCCGCCATTCCCATTGCCATCATTGCCGTTGGTGTATCCGGCGCAGCCAAACGTAAAAATGCATTAGGAGAAAATGTCATCATCCAATCCATCGGTGCCTGCTCCGGTGTAATCGTGGCGGGAGCCATCTTTACCTTACCCGCTTTGTACATCCTTCAGGAAAGTTATCCCAAAGAAATTACCGTAACCTTTGCACAAGTATTTATCAGTTCCTTATTGGGTGGTGTGCTGGGTATTCTCTTCCTCATTCCTTTCCGAAAATATTTTGTAAGTGACATGCACGGCAAATATCCTTTTCCCGAAGCTACGGCAACCACGCAGGTGCTTGTTTCCGGTGAAAAGGGTGGCAACCAGGCAAAACCTTTATTGATGGCAGGTATCATTGGTGGTCTGTACGACTTTATCGTGGCTACTTTTGGTTGGTGGAACGAGAACTTCACAACCCGCGTCTGTGGCTTCGGCGAAATGGTAGCTGAAAAGGCAAAATTAGTATTCAAGGTCAATACAGGAGCTGCCGTACTCGGTCTGGGATATATCGTCGGATTGAAGTATGCTTCCATCATCTGTGCCGGTTCACTGGCCGTGTGGTGGATTATCATTCCCGGCATGTCTTTAATCTGGGGAGACAGCGTGCTGAACCAATGGAATCCCGAAATCACGGCAACCGTAGGTTCAATGTCACCGGAAGATATCTTTAACTACTATGCCAAAAGTATCGGTATCGGCGGTATTGCCATGGCAGGTATCATCGGTATCATCAAATCATGGGGTATCATTAAAAGTGCCGTAGGACTGGCTGCCAAGGAAATGGGCGGAAAATCCAGTGCAGAAGTAAATGTGAAGCGTACCCAACGTGATATTTCCATGAAGATTATCGCTGTCGGCTCCATAATCACCTTGATTTTGGTGGTTCTGTTCTTTTACTTTGATGTAATGCAGGGCAGTTTGACGCATACCATCGTGGCTATCCTGCTCGTAGCCGGCATCGCCTTCCTCTTTACCACAGTAGCTGCCAATGCCATTGCAATTGTAGGTACCAATCCGGTTTCCGGCATGACATTGATGACACTGATTCTAGCTTCTGTCGTAATGGTAGCTGTCGGTCTGAAGGGTCCGGAAGGCATGGTTGCCGCACTCGTCATGGGTGGTGTGGTTTGTACGGCTTTGTCCATGGCAGGCGGTTTCATCACTGACTTGAAAATCGGTTATTGGCTGGGAAGCACGCCAGCCAAGCAGGAAGCATGGAAATTCCTCGGAACCATTGTTTCTGCTGCAACAGTAGGCGGTGTGATGATTATTCTGAATAAGACATACGGCTTTACAAGCGGGCAACTTGCCGCACCACAGGCCAATGCGATGGCTGCCGTCATCGAGCCGTTGATGAATGGTGTGGGTGCTCCCTGGTTATTGTACGCTATCGGTGCCATACTTGCCATTGTACTGAATTTCTGCAAGATTCCGGCACTAGCCTTTGCCTTGGGCATGTTCATTCCGTTACAGCTGAATGTTCCGTTAGTAGTGGGCGGTGCCGTCAATTGGTATGTGACAAGCCGCAGTAAAGATGCCGCGCTCAATACAGAACGTGGAGAAAAAGGAACCTTATTGGCGTCCGGTTTCATTGCCGGCGGTGCATTGATGGGGGTCGTAAGTGCCGCTATGCGCTTTGGAGGCATCAACCTCGTAGAGGATGCATGGCTGCAAAACACTTGGTCTGAAGTATTGGCACTCGGCGCTTATGCTATCCTGATATTCTACTTCATCAAAGCTTCGATGAAGGTCAAATAACCTTTAAATAAAACGACCATGAAGAAGATTTTATTTTTATCTTTTTTATTCATAACAAGCATGTTGTCTGCACAAAAATCCATGGAACTACCTTTGTGGCCCAATGGTGCACCCAATGATAACGGACTGGATTCCAGTCCCTCCATAACAGTTTATCCCGCAGGAAAGCCGAACGGGTTGGCCATCATTATGTGCCCGGGAGGTGGTTATAGCGGCCTTGCCATGCATCATGAAGGTCATGATATGGCCTCTTGGTTCAACACGCAGGGAATCACCTATGTTGTTTTGAAATACCGCATGCCAAACGGGCATTATGAAGTACCACTTTCAGATGCGGAACAGGCTATCCGCCTTGTACGCGAGCATGCTGCCGAATGGAATATCAACCCTCAACGGGTAGGCATCATGGGAGCTTCCGCCGGCGGACATTTGGCGGCTTCGCTTGCTACTTTATACAGTAGTGACAAGACACGCCCTGATTTCCAGATTCTATTCTATCCGGTTATCTCTATGGTGCCGGGCATTACCCACGGAGGTTCCCGTAAATCTCTCCTTGGAGAAAATCCCTCACAGGAACTGGAACAGAAGTATTCCCTTGAAAGACAGGTCTCATCACGCTCTCCGCAAGCGTTTATCATGCTCTCCTCTGATGACGGTGCCGTACCTCCTATCAACGGTATCGGTTATTTCCTGGCCCTGCGCGACCAAAAAGTTCCCGCCAGCCTGCATGTCTATCCTACCGGTGGACACGGTTGGGGTTTCCGCGACAATTTCACCTACAAACGTCAATGGACCGGTGAACTGGAAAAGTGGTTACGTGAGGGACTTATTGAGAAATAATTCAATAATTTAGAATTTTAATCCCTCCGGATTAAGCTTTTATGAAAAGGATGTAGTAAATTTGCTGCATCCTTTTCATTTTAATTAAAAGGTGTAGTTTTAATAATAATCAAAAGAGAAAACAATGAAAGTAATGACTAAACTTATGTTCAGTGCTCTCTGTGCTGTAGCAGTAATGACTTCAGCTTCTGCACAAGATAAAAGCGTTATGCTGAGCAATGGAATAAAGTATGTAGATGTTCCGTACGTAGCTCACACATTGGAAGCAGACGGTCCCGAAGAGCTCATCATCAACTGTGACGAGGTAGATTGTACTACCTTGGTGGAATATGTCTTGGCAGAATCCCTTACTCCCAAGCTGGACAATGGGGATATTTCCGAAAGTGCCTTCGCAGACAATCTGCAAAAAATACGTTACCGTAACGGCAAGATAGACGGTTATACCTCACGCCTGCATTACATAGCAGACTGGATTAACAACGGTGTGCGCAATGGTTTCCTGGAAGATGTGACAGCTGCCAACAGCGCTGACACTGAGAAACTCTCAATTTCTTATATGTCCACACATCCCCAACAATACAAGCAACTGGCAAACTCCAAAGAGAATGTTGCCAAAATACAGGAGATTGAAAAGTCATTGTCCGGACAGACCGTTCATTATCTACCCAAAGCCAAACTTCCCGTTACCGGATTTCCTTGGATTAAAGACGGTGATATCATTGCCATCACCACCAATACTCCGGGATTAGATGTTGCCCATTTAGGTATTGCTTTCTATGTAAATGGCAAACTTACTTTGTTGCACGCTTCTTCCACTCAGAAGAAGGTGGTTGTTTCAAAGGTGGCTTTGTCGCAAATGTTGCAAGATAATAGCAAATGGACGGGAATCAGAGTATTGAGAATGAAGAAATAAGTAGGGATATCTTCCTGATAAAAAATGCCGATAAGTATGATTTTACTTATCGGCATTTTTTATCAGGAAGAATATGTTTTACAAATCCCTATAGGATGTTTATGCTCTACAATAGGCACCCCTTTATCTCTTCCACAATATAGTGTACGTCCTCATCCGTCACCCATGGGCCACTGGGCAAACACAAGCCACGCTTAAACAAAGATTCACTCACGCCGTTCACATAAGCCGGACTATCGGCATAAACCGGCTGCAGGTGCATAGGCTTCCATAAAGGACGACTCTCGATACCCGCCTTATCCAGCCATAGGCGCATGGCTTCCACATTACGGTTAGGCTCGCAAGAAGTATGCACACTATCCACCTCGTGGGTAACACCTGCCGCACCACCGACTGCACCTTTCACAGCTTCATGATAGGCATTCTCTTCTCCCTTTACATGAAGGCCCTCATCCAGAAGAACCGTATTCAGCCAGTAATTGCTGTCATAACGCTCCGAAGGATTCTCATGCAAGGTGATACCTTCTATATCCTTCAGTAAATCCCCGTACAAGTTACAGACATGCCTATGATGGGCAATGTGCTCATCAGCCACCGTCATCTGACCACGACCGATACCCGCACAGATGTTACTCATCCGGTAGTTATAGCCTATCTGTTCATGCTGATAATAAGGATAGGCCTCACGAGCCTGGGTGGCATAGAACATGATCTCTTTCTTGGCATCCTCATCCGGACAGATCAGGGCACCGCCGCCACTGGTGGTTATCATCTTATTGCCGTTGAAGCTCAGGACACCATACGTACCGAACGTGCCGCACATCCGGCCCTCAAACCTGCTGCCGAAACCCTCGGCGGCATCCTCAATGACAGGAATGCCATACTTGGAAGCTACGGACATGATCCCGTCAATCCTGCCGGGCATGCCATAAAGATAGACAGGGACAATCGCCTTTGGCTTCCGACCCGTCTTTTTGATACGGTCCTGAACCGCTGTTTCCAGAAGCACGGGATCCATGTTCCAGGTATCCGACTCGCTATCCACGAATACGGGGGTAGCACCGAGGTAAGTTACCGGATGGCTTGAGGCACAAAACGTAAAACTCTGTACTATCACCTCATCGCCCTGCCCCACTCCACAGGCCAACAGAGCCAGGTGCACCGCTGCCGTACCGGCACTCAATGCGACCACTTTCTTATCCTGGCCCACAAAATGTTCCAGTTCCTGCTCGAAGGCGTTCACGTTCGGACCGAGCGGAACCACCCAGTTGGTATCGAAGGCTTCCTGTATGAAGCCCATTTCCTTGCCGCTCATGTGAGCAAGGCAAAGATAGATTCTCTTATCCATAAAATATATGTGATTGTTCTAATGATGCGGTTTCCTCACGTAGTGGGGAATAAAAAGAAAGGAAAGAAGCTTATAAATCCTTTCCAAGTAGGGTGTAAATGATGATTTTGATGTCATTCCAGAAGGACCAGTTATCCAAATATTCAATATTCATCCGTACCTTATCCGGAAACAATACCTCATCATTATATTTTTGAGGATTCTCCTGTTCCGCCAATATCTCTTCCTCATTCCGGTATTTTAAACTTGCAGGGCCGGTAATGCCGGGTTTCAAAAGAAGTATCCGCCTATTCTCTCCTTCAAGTTTGTCAGCATAGCCGGGAACATCGGGACGGGGACCGACGAGACTCATGTCACCTATCAATACATTCCATAATTCCGGCAATTCATCCAGTTTATATTTCCGTAATTTGGCTCCCAAAGGAGTAATGCGGCCTTCTCCTTTTACAGATACGGAACTGCCCGAATGGCTGACAGTCATAGATCGGAATTTGTACATGGTAAATAATTTCCCGTGTCGTCCCACTCTTCTCTGAGTAAAAAGCACAGGACCGCCCGGCATCTTGATGTGAATCAAAATACCAACTATGATCAAAACAGGAAACAAGAAAATTAGACCGAAAAAGGAAGCGATACGGTCAAAAATGGATTTTAGGAACATGAACAGAACTTTGTTTATGAATTTTACGCCATAAGTAAGAGCAGAAGGTCTCTTTACGTATAATAGCCATCATTCAAATTCTTTTTAATACTGCATGCAATACATATCCGCAAAAACAATACATCGCATATAAAACAGACAACCTTTCAATCTTTCGATATACTTTCCATACATCCTTTGCAGCTTTCCATTTTTTCGAAGTATTGGAAGTTGAAACCAAACGATAACCTGCCAACACTTCTTTCAGCCCATACGCTTTAAATCCTCGCTTCATAATCAATAACCACAAAGCCATATCATGACTGCTCTTTATCAAAGGCATTCTGAAGTCACCCGTTTGTTTTCTATCAATCATTACTGTCAGACAACCTATTATTGTATTCCGCAAATATTGATGATAGGTCAAAGAAATAGGAACTCTCACAATATTCCCTGTTTTTCTTCCATCTTCTTCCATCACATAATAATCAGAAAACACAAAAGCATAAGAATTTTGTTTCATAAAGGCCAACTGTTTTTCCAGTTTGTCTTCATTCCACACATCATCACTATCCAGAAAAGCTATATACTGCCCTTTTGCCTGTCCTATAGCTACATTCCGGGCTGCGGCTGCCCCTACATTCTTTTCTAACGGAAACAACCTAACCCTTTGGTCTATATCCACAAACTTTTGTACTATCCTTACAGAATCATCTTTTGAACAGTCATCCACTACTAATAACTCCCAGTTCAAATATGTTTGTAAAAGAACAGAATTAATACTTTCAGTAACGAACTGTGAAGCATTATACGATGGCATTATTATAGACACTAGCCCCTCTGTCATAACAATTATCCTATTTTTAAGTAAGTAATACCTTCCAATTCCGAGGCACTAAATACATTTCTTCCATCTATCAGTACCGGCGTTTCTTTCATAGCCTTCTTTATAACTCCCCAACTTGGCATGCGGAACTCTTTCCATTCTGTTACATGGAAGATGGCGACCGCATCAATGACCGTATCATACATATTTTTACCATAGGAAATCAAATTACCGATACGACGTTTACATTCATCCATTGCTACAGGATCATAAGCACAAACCTCACAACCGGCTTTCAACAAACTATCAATCAACACCAATGCCGGTGCCTCGCGCATATCATCGGTTTCAGGCTTAAAAGCAAGTCCCCAGACAGCTACTTTTTTCCCTTTTATGTCCCCATTGAAATATTTCTCGAATTTCTCAAACAAGATATTCTTTTGACTTTCATTCACAGCTTCCACTGCATTCAGTACACGCATATTGTATCCGTTCTTTGCAGCAGTCTTTATCAGAGCCTTTACATCCTTGGGAAAACAGGAGCCACCATATCCACAGCCCGGATACAGAAACTTACTCCCTATACGGCTATCAGTACCAATACCTTTGCGTACCATATTGACATCAGCCCCTACCAACTCACACAAATTGGCTATGTCGTTCATGAAACTGATACGTGTAGCCAACATAGAGTTGGCAGCATATTTTGTCATCTCAGCTGATGGAATATCCATAAAAATCACACGAAAATTATTCAACAGCATTGGTTTATAAAGACGAGTCATTAACTCTTTGGCTCTCTCGCTTTCTACCCCTACCACTACACGGTCAGGCTTCATGAAATCATCAATGGCATTACCTTCTTTCAGAAACTCCGGATTGGAAGCCACATCAAATTCCACTTGCACACCACGTTTATCCAATTCCGCCTGAATGGCAGCTTTCACCTTCCTCGCAGTACCAACTGGTACAGTACTTTTGGTCACCATTACCAGATATTTATTCATGTGCTGCCCAACAGTCCTTGCAACTTCCAGTACGTAACGTAAATCTGCACTGCCATCTTCATCCGGAGGAGTACCCACCGCACTAAATACAATTTCCACTTCATCCAATACTGAAGCCAGATCTGTTGTAAAGTGTAAACGGTCCGCTTTTACATTGCGTAATACCATACTATCAAGATTAGGTTCATAGATAGGTATTTCACCTTTCCTCAAACTTTCTATCTTCTGTGCATTAATATCTACGCACGTTACATGGGCACCCAGTTCTGCAAAACAAGTGCCTGACACCAAACCGACATAGCCGGTACCAACTATTGCTATATTCATAATTTATCTTTTTCTATTTGTAAGTGTATCGTACTTCCCGCATAATCTCCAGTAGGCAAATTTATAACCTGCTTATAATCATTTATTTTTAAATTTATTTTATTCTCCAATTGAGTTGGCTCAGCTATATACACATCTATATTTTTCATATCCACATTCTTCACCATCAGAATGCATGGAGTATCTACTGAAAAAGTGAAATTATTATACGAAAAGGTTCCCACAGAAAAAAAAGTCAAATATATAACAGAATCAATTTTATCAACTACAACCTGCATTTCCTGATCATTTTTCAAAATTTCAATATTCTTTTGCAAATCCTCTACTATATTCATACTTGAAGGATTAGGAATTACCATATAGGCATAATAGTTACAGAGAGAATGTTCTATAATTATAGAGAAAATAGGCTTTATTACAGGAGATAGATGATAAGAGGCTTCATTTATAGATGACCAACGACCAGTTTTATTTTCTATATCCATTAAAAAAGTATCTGGAGAAAGAAGTAAGTACCAAATATTGTTATGGCATATTTTGCCTATAACATTTTTATCCTTAATGTTATATATTTCAGAATTTCCTCTATATACACATTGTTCAATGCAAGTATGTAACAGATTATTATCCTGCGATTCTAAAGAATTTCCCAAACAAACAAGAGCATCTTTTGTTGTGTAATAGCCCTTTTTACCTCTCAATCCGCTATCATTCAATTCCAACACATATGAACTAACATTTCCATCAGAAACACCACCAGAGAAATTACTCTTTCCATAAACTCCTCCATCATATTCAAAAGAAGGTATTGTCATAGTAGAGGTTACTCCAGGAATCATATTCCAATTCCATACAGGAAATACATTATAATACTCATCACCTAATATTCTAAAAGAAGTAGCCCCTAATGATAATAATGAACCTAAGATATTTTCGCCGTTCATACGTTCAGGTTTTCTTATACGTGTAGAGGTTCCTCCTACACTTATATTATACCGTTCATTACAATGAAGTAAATAGTCTACCTTCCAAAAATAATGACTAAACTTATTATTACGAGGCTGTAAATCTTCCACGAAATATTTGAGATATTCATCATAAATATTTTTATTTTGCGAATCTATCAATCTCATATCTTTCAATAATGGAAGTAATGAAATCCGTTTTAGATAATTTTCTCGAGATATTTGCCTTCCCAATGCTATATAATCAATATATTGTCCTCTTAGGCTATTTAAATAGGTATTTATCAGATAGTCTGATATAAAATTTACATTATCAACAGACAAAGCATAGTCTGTGCCACGTGTAAACATCCCTATTTTTATTATACCCGAAAATAAAACTTCACCATAACCGCCAATATACCGAATATCATGTGATAGAGAACTTCCATCTACTTGTACGCCTTCATGATCAATGTATTTAAGTTCGCCATATGCAGCCTGTACACTCTTACTTAAAATACTATCATTACTTAAACAGACCCCTCTTAAAAAATGATATGTTGCTATATCTATTTTATTAGCACCTTGGAAATCATCAAGTGACAATTTATCCAAATACTTAACAAAATAGTTCCAATTCTCATCTGTTATATATTCATCTAATAAAACCAATATTTCACCAACAACTGTACAAACAGCGATTGAATTAAACCACCAATTATTAGAAACATACTTTCCAATTCTCCAATGTTCCAAAGCATCGTTAACAATATTAATAATTTCCTCATTTCTATTGGATAGTTTTAAATAATAAGCCACAGCTAGCTCTTTAGTTCTCAGCAAATGATAATAAGGTTCCCAATCGGCCATTCCTTGCTGATTTTCATAATTTATATCAAGCCATTTTCCATCTAAGAAATTATTTATATATACATCTACATTGGCTCTTATTGCTTGGCCTCCATCATCAGCAGCATAATTTAAAATAGTCGCTCTTGTTTGTTCCAAAATCAAAAACGCTTCTTCATTATTTATCGCAATATGAGTAGTGCTTACTTGCTCAACAGCTTTCTCTGAACATGATATGAACAAAAAGAATAAAATCATCAACGTTTTAAAAACTGCCAATATTCTTGACATATACAATAAAGCATTGTATTTAAAAGGATTCTTAATGTATATAAATGAAAAGGCCAATTGCTGTTTTACTACAGTAAATAGTCTATCTATTAATCGCATTTTTTTTCTAGATGCTGACATTTCCCTAATCCTTCTATAATAGATACAATTAACATCTGTTTTTTGTATTCGTTTGATTTCATCAGAAATGGCAAACATAAAAATAGCATCTTCTCCTTTCGTAAATTTTATGTCAAAACGCTTATCCCTTATTACAGATATAGGAATCAGTTTGCAACAAGCATTCGATAAATAACACCTGTTCTTGAAGATACCAGAACTATTATCTTCAAAAGTCAAATAGTATTCTATCATTTATATTGGACTTAAAATTATAAACATTTGATACAACGATAGATGATTCCTGCACTTTTTCATATAAACATTCCAAATAATTATCTGAAACAATATCGTCATCGTCAACAAAACTAACATACTCTCCTTTGGCTTTTTCAAGACCAATATTTCTGGCATTAGATACTCCCTTTTTATTCGTGTAATACAGTGTCATATTACTTTTATCAGACAAAAACTGTAACAATTGATTATAATATGGTTCTTTAAAACCATTCAATACAATAATCACTTCATACAAGTCCAAATCTAATGTTTGAGAATGTAAAGAACACAAACATTCATAAATATATGCTTGTGGTCTATATGTTGGTATAATGACACTTATCATTTAGTAAATAAAAAAACTATTAATACTCTTAACAAGTCAAAAGACTACAAAACACATTAAAGAATAAGCATTTCAGAAATACGTAACAAAGACTGAACTATACAAATATTCTCCAATAGGAAATACAATAACCTTTAGGCTATACAAAGCTATAAGATATAATATGGATAATACGTATAATTTAAATTTACGTTTTTGTAAATCAACTAGATAATAAAAAAGCGGAAATATTGATAATATGAAAAAATAATGTCCAAATCTATAAGTTACAGAAGAAACTATGCATATTGTTTTTATTAAATAAGAAAAAAGTCCAAACTGAAATATCCGTATATCCTTAGCTGATATTTTGTGTGTCTCAATTATGGAAACAGAATAATAATATAAAGGAAACAATATCAACTTCGTTAATTTGTTAGAAACAGAAACACCTTGTTGCAAATAGTCACTTTCTGCATAATGAGAATATTGAGGAACTACTACAATTAATTGTTTAATGATTTCATCAGCAGGAATAAATGCTAAAATAGCTGTAATAATTATCAAAACCTTTGCAAGTCTTGATGTTAAGATAATATTCCTAAAAAAGAACAAAAAAATAATTGAAATAGCACTGATGTGAAAGCCTGTCGCCAAAATAACATAGACAAAAAATTTTTTTTTCTTCTCTTGCAACAATTCAAGTATAGCTAATGTCACAAAATATACAGCTGTACATTGCCTTATTCCATTCATCTGACTATGCAACATTGTTGAAACAGTCACAAATAAGAAAAATAATAATGTATAATTATGCCCGACAATTTTTGCTATAGCTAAATATAGAAAAACATAAAGTAATGCAAATAAATAAAAGAAAAATTGCCCTTCAAATCCCCAACTTTGAAAAGCATGAACTAATCCATAAAAAAAAACTTCTCCCTTATTTAAATAAAAACTTAAATCCGCTTTTCCATTAAAAATGCCTAAATAGCTATAGTAATCTGTTCCAACATTTAATTGTCCACCAATAAAAAAAGTCCATAATGCTATAAATGGAGAGATATACAATAATAAGAAACTATATGACTTAGCATGATACTGCTTATCATAAACATAAAAAGCCATTAATCCCGAAAACAGGAAAAGAATATATAACATTAACCGTTAACTTTTAACATTTTGTCATATTTTTCTATTGCAATAGAAATATTAGGAATATTCAAAATACGATATTCGTTAACTTTAAACATACGCCTTGACAATCTTATCATTGCTTTTCTATTCAAAAAGAGAAAGAAAGATAATAAAATACTTATCCTATTTCGCTGTCGATCCATACTTTTAACCTTATCCCTTATTAACGGAAACAGAGAAAGGTTATTACCTATAAGTCCAGCTAAAAAGCATCCTTGACTAAATTTCGGCAATAAGTCAGAACGTTTTAATTCAATAATAGCTTTCAATGCACTTTCAGCCCAAATTGTTTCAACTGAATACAATTCAGGGATTCTTCTATCCCAATGATATTGCCTTCCAAACAAATGAGGAGCAGAAGATAACTCTCCTCTGTGACCTCCTTTATGGCTTTCAGCTGTAGAACTGCGAGGACAAGCACCTGCCACTGTAATAGGATAGTCTATAACCACATACTCACGACACAATATGGAAGCAGCTACAGCCAAATAAATGTCCGGTGACAATCCACCTATATAGTGCCCTGTTATTTTTTTTATTTTTTGCAAAATATCATTTTTCACTATTCCATGATAAACTTTCGGTAAAAGGTAACTACTATAATTTATAATACCATTTTTAAGTAGCCGCTTCAACTGCTTCTCTCCATTAAGAGTTTTAGTTTTTAAAGTTCCTTTTCGCCATAATAATGTCCCAGATTCTCCAATTAATTTATCAGGCCAACTATATTTTAGCTGATAACTTGGAGAGACACACAAGTAACCATTATCTTTGGCCCAAACAGCAACATCAAAAATACAAGATAATACTGTATCATCATCCCCTATCATTACAACATATTCCCCTGTAGCCATAGACAATGCGTAATCCATATTAGTCACAGAGTTAATACGACCAATGACATGATTATACAATAATCGTGAGTCATCAATTTCTGCTACAAACTTTTCTACCTTATTAGAATCTGAATTATCTTGAATGACCAATTCAAAGTTCTTATTATCATGAGCTAAAATATTTTTTATAGCCTCAATACAATAATATTCTCTATTTCTCGTTGGAATAACGATAGTTAACAGCGGATTCATATGCATAAATTAACATGAAAAAAAATCTTTCAATTCGTTTTTACTAATCTCTTCAATCCCTTTAAAATAAAACCTGGTTTTAGCTTCTGGATTATCAATGAAATATTGAGTAATTTCTCTTTCTCTTTCAAAAGATATGACACGTTGTTTATTTCGTCGAACTATTTTAGCTGGCATTCCGGCAAATATACATCCAGAATCAGCTTCGCCATAAGCCTTGTTCAATAACGCATAGCGAGTTGTTATACTGCAATTTGGCAATTCACCTCCACCAAGTATGCTCGTATTCATTGAGAGCCAACAATAATCTCCTATCTGTATGCTTTGAGTTGGATTAGACACCACACCGGTTTCCGTATCACGTATGCAATGGATATTGGAATCCATAATAAAACAGCCTGATGAAATCATAGCATATTTACCTACTGTTACATGATGCACAGCCTTCAACAATACCCCACTACATATCAAAACACCTTCGCCTAATTCCATTACAGCTTGCGGCCATACCACTACACTAGCGCTCTGATTTATAATGCAAGTACCTTTTACCACTAATTTCCCTTGCAGAAAAATCTGTGCTGGCATATAAGAAATAGGCATATTATCCACATCTTTTCCTATAATAACCGTACCAAAACAAACGGGACACTGAAATTCCACTTTACCAATCAAACTTCTTAAATGAACTTTCCCTACTACTACAAAAGGAAAATGAATTGCCTGATTAATAGGCAAAAGTTTGAAATTTAAATAAAAAGTTTTCAGCCAATGTACTCGAATCCCAACACCAATCCAATGACGAAATTTTCTATAAGTGTTTTTTAATTTCATTTTTCAACGATGCAACAATATTAATACGCATTTGTTTATGCACATAGTATAATGAATAGCAACACGAAGTAATCAACAGCATACTTCCAACTAAATATCTCATCCAATCCGCCTCTATGTCTCTAGCTTGCTTAGAAAGAAAGGCAAAAGACAAAACTACGAATATCTTAAGAATCACCGACCAATTGAAAGAGATAGAAAATTTCCATTTCATTATGTAATTAAAAACCACTAATTGTATAAAACCGGATAAAAAATAGGCTATGCCCAATCCTTTCAATCCACAATATTGATACAACAAAATATAAAAAACTAACACAGCCAGATTTATCATCAATGATGAAGTTAAAAATAATTTAGAGCGTTGCTTAGCCAACAATATCATACCCATACTGTTGGAACAAATTATCACAATAGTTCCAAGAATAGCGTAGTCAATATATTGTGACACAACAATGAAATCAGATGAATATAAAAAAGTCAAAAAGAGAGGAGATAGAAATACGAATAAAACGACTAAAGGTAATGCCAATAACAGCCCTACTTCCGATTGAGAATTTACCGCATCATTCAGTTTTTGATTATCTTTGTTGACCGCTGAGATACGAGGGTAGTATTCTGTTGACATAGCAGTGATAATGATTCCAAAATAACTACCAATGATAGTTATTCCCGATTGATAGTAGCCCAAGACACCCAAACCTCCATAATTGCTGATATAACTTGCCACAATAAAATTAGTAACTTCAAGCATAAACGATAGTAGCATCAATGAGATTCCCATTTTTATCATAGGAAAAGAGCGAACAAAAACCTCTTTTATAGACATACAAAGAGAAAAGCATTCCACTTTCTTTACATAAAAACATGATATCACCAGGGTAGCAATAGCCGAGAATACTAAAGAAGGTGCAATCCCTTGTATCCCCCATAAAAAATAGAAAGGAAGAGCTATGAAAAGACCAACAAACGCTCCTAATATGCTAGCTTTAGCCAAAGAGCGAAGTTGTCTGGTACCAGTCAAGATAGCTCTCAGTCCATCATTAAAAATAGTAGCAGCTACTGCAACGGATAATAGCACATAAGAAAAAACATAGTCATAATTTCCAAAAGAATAGTTGCTCAATATTGGCGACAGGACTACCATTAATACAAGTCCCAACCCACACGTAAACCATATAATCCTTTTGACAAATGATATTGTTTCTGAGCAATTCTTACTATTTCCACTTCCATAAGCCTCCGAAATATCCCTCACCGCACTTTGATTGATACCCAATCCAGCTCCTGTTTTCACCATATTTATCGAAGTTTGAAACAAACTGATGATGCCCAGTCCTTCTGCTCCCAGCAAAAGTGCAACCACCTTGTTAATTCCTACCTTTACAATAATATTAAAAACCTGAACAAAGCCAAACAAAAAAGTTGTTTTGAGAATATTTTTATATGACACAGAGTCTGCCATATCAATCTTTTATAAAGTCTTCATCATCAAGCCACCACCCACAAGGTAAAGCTATAAAACGAGAATAAAAGTTTTCTACTCCGGACAAAGACAACTGTTTACCGAAAACCGAATAACAGTTATTAGGAAGGTGCACCCCTGAAGCATAATATCCCATTTCCCTAAAATGGGAAAGGTCTATACGCTTATTATTTGACAACAAACCATATACCCAATAATTAGGTTCCACATCCTCCCTGCCCATTAATTGACATTGCACATCAAATAATCGTTGTTCCCAATAATGCCCATTTCTAGTTTGACAAATTAACAAATTCACAATATTCTCCATAGCACAACAACCAATATAACTATTAATTTCACTCATAGTAGCCCCATAACCTTTCATATAGATGTCGCATGCAGAAGATATCTCTCCTATATCATCACGGAAAATCTGCCGCCTGATACCAAAATCTCGCATAAGCAGTGCCTTATTATAAAGTTCCTTATCTTTAAAAACCACAGCACCACCATCTATCGTGTTAGGTAATCTAACTGTCTGAAAAGAATAGATAGAGATATCAGTACCCAAATTTCCTGTATAGTTGCCTTTATATTTAGAGCCAAAGGCTTCTACGCAATCATCTATAACCGGAATACCATATTCCCTTCCTATCGCATTGATTTCATCCACATAACCTACATAGCCACAAAAATGGTTATGAAAGATCAGCCTTGTTCTGGATGATATTTTCTCTCTCACACTATCGGGCGATAGCGTTCCCGTAGTAGGATCTATATCTGCCCAAACTACCTTTAATCCAAAAGTAAGCAGAGGCATATTGGATGCAAGGCAACTCATAGGAGAGGTTATAACTTCATCCCCCTGTTGCAAATCCAATGCGGCCAATGCTATTTGTATGGCGGAAGCATAAGAATTCGTAGTCAACAGATAGTTGACACCAAGGAATAATGATAACTTCTCCTCAAACAAATGCCCCCACTTCCCATAAGACAAAGCACCGGAATGAAGAATTGCATCCAACTCCGGCAGTTCCTGAGGCATGTAAGGTTTATAAAGTGGTATCATAATTCAGAACTTTAATACTGTACCCGCCCAACTCAAGCCTACGCCGAAGCCTGTTACCATCACATCCATACCCGGTGTAATCAGACCGGAGGACACACAATCTTTCAGTCCTATCAGAACTGTGGAAGACACTGTATTACCCGTACTTTCAAGGTTTATGTAAAAACGGTCCTTAGGCAATCCACATACTTTCCGAATCGTATTGAGCATGAATTTGTTGGCTTGGTGGAAAATATAGTAATCCATACTTTCTTTTTCCATCCGATTCTTTGCCAGCACATCATTCATTAAAACAGGAACCGCTTCAAGAGTGAAATTGAAGATTCCTCCTCCATTCATATAAAGAAAGTCATCATAGCATGCATGTCCTTCATCATCTAAAGTGTGCTGACCCGTGGACTGTCTATAACGGGACGCGCCTGTTTTTACAATAAGATTTTCAGCACCGGCACCATCGGTACCCATGGAGAACTCTCCTATTTCAGCTATACCATCCGTTGAGACCAAACATGCGGCCGCCCCGTCACCAAAAATAGAACGGTTGCTCTTATCCGAAGGATGAAGATATTTATTATAGGTCTCAGCAGTCAGCAATAACACATTCTGTGCAATGCCACCTGCAATCAACCCTTTTGCAACAGCCAATCCATAGACACAGCCCGAACAACCCAAATTGTAGTCAAAAGCGCCTATATTGGTACGTAAGCCCAGACGATGCTGCAGGATACAAGAAGTGGAGGGTAGAAAATAATCTGGACTTTGGGTACAAAGAAGTAGGAAATCAACGTCTTGAGGATCTATACCATATTCCTCAAAAAGCATACGGGCAGCCTTTTCGGCCATGTCACCCGCTGTCTCGTCAACTGCAGCCAGATGACGGGAACTGACACCTACTTTAACAGCAACCTTATCAACGCTCCATTCCGGAAATTCTTGTAACAGTTCCTCATTGGTAACAACCCTTTCAGGCAAATAATAAGAAATCGCTTTTATATACGCATTCATGTATTCAGAATATTAAATGTCACTCCCCTCCCCCTGTCAGATCCACACACGTTCCCGTCATCCATGAAGATGCATCCGACAACAGATAAATGGCAAGATTCGCCACATCTTCAGGAGTACCATACCGCTTTAGGGGATATTGAAGCTGAGCCTTCTCCAAATCATCCTTTGTCAGCCCTCCTTTCAGAATCAGGTCGGTCCACACCATGGCCGGGCAAATACAGTTTACCCTGATTTTCCGGGAAGCCAATTCCAAAGACAGACACTTGGCATACGAGATGATTGCACCTTTGGATGCACTGTATATGGCATTACCGATACTGGGGGAAGAAGCGGCACGGGAAGCTATATATACCATCGAAGCGGAGTTCTTGACCTTCTTTGCCCGCAATAGTTCCGCCTGCAACAATACATGGGATTTAAAATTGACGTCCATGACAGAATCCACATCCGATGCCGTTATAAATTTGCAAAGTTGACGTTGTCCTATACCAGCACAAAAAACAACACCGTCAAGTGGGGGAAGTGACACTACCAGACGTTGTAGATCACTCTCAACTGTAAGATCCGCCACGGCAACATGGTGACCATCACCCCATAGTCTGCTATAGACCTCATTGAGCCGTCCTTCATTACGCCCTGTCAGTATGACATTCGCACCCATTTGGGAACATGCAAAGGCTATACCTTTACCTATACCGGCGGAAGAACCTGTAATCAGCAGGGTTTTGCCTCTGAGTGCAAACGGATTAAAAGCTGAATCTGGCATCATTTGGAAAACACCAAGTTAAATAAATCTTCTACGGTCTCACATGCACGTATTTCTTTTCCGGTCACGGTTTTGTCATAAGCAGTCTTTATAAATGCAATGACAGACATACCAACCAACGAACTCCATTCATCAAGCTCTTTAAAGTTTGTAGCCGATGTAATTTCAGATTGTTCTGTATCATCAAACTGCTCGGCAAACCCTGATACAAATTTCTCAAGTTCCTTATTTTCCATTATTCATCTATATTAGTTGCAGGCACCCCAAACATACGGGCACCGGATTTGACATTTCTCGAAATAAAAGAGCAAGCGCCTATAAAAGCATTATTATCGACAACAACCCTGTTCATGACAGCTGCATTAGGAGCCACCCAAACATTATCCCTCAGTTCGCAAGAACCAAACAGCGTACAATTGGCTGCCAAAACACTATTTTTTCCAACCGTGCAGTTATGGGCTATATGAACATGGTTGTCAATCTTCGTGTAATCCCCTATTGAAGTAAAGCCTTCGAAAAGGCTCTTAGATATGGTACTGTTATCGCCGATTGAGACATTATTGCCAATCTTGACTCTACCTACGTGGGGAATAGACATATTCATTCCCCGGATGTCCTTTATCAATTGAAAACCTTCACCGCCAATGACACTGCATGCTCCTATTGTTACATTGTTACCAATAATCGTTCCTGATTTGATTACCGAATTGTTACCGATCAATACATTTTCACCCAGCACCACACCGTCTTCAACAACTGCACCATCCATAACTGTCGCATTCTTGATATCCGTTTTCCATGTGTAATGTGGATAATGGGAATCTGACAACTTAATCAACAGTGTATAGAAAGTACTTTCCGGAAATTCATCAATAATAAAAGAACGGGATTGCCTTTCAGCATCCGACAGTTCATCATACATCGAGGCCGTTATTACAAGCGCCTTAACTTTCGGATTGGAAAAAGCCTTTCTTACGTATTTAAGAGAGGTACAATAAGACAAGACACTTGATGACAGAATTTCGCGATTAGAAAGATTCAAGCCATTAATCATGATATCATCGCCCACAAATGAAAGACCGGAAAGCCCGGTAATCTCGGACAAGCGTAAGTCAAGCAAGTCATATCCTTGAGTGATCATTACCAACCCTTTTTTATTACTTCAACTATTCTTTCACGTTCCTCTGCAGAAACCCACCAGCCACATGGAATATGTACAAAGCTATCATACCATTTGTCCATATTCGGCAGTTCACGTTGTGACTCCTTAAATATACTATGAGTATCACTACGGTGATGTAAGGGAGACGCCATTATACCTTCGGACTCCATCATCCTCATGAATTCCTCACGACGTTCCACCCTCATGGTATAAAGCCAATAGGAGGCTTCTGTATTGGGTGAGTAATCTACCATAGTGACACCATCCACACGCCCCAATACATTGTCATAGAACTTTCCATTATCAATATATTTGCCTACAATCTCGTTTACATAACGCATCTGTACAAGGCCGATCGTAGCGTTTACATTGTTCATGGAATATTTGTACCCGACCTCCGTTATATCATTTTCCAAACGGGAACGTTTTTTATCAAGTCCAAACCAACGTAATCTTCGGGCACGGTTCAGGTCCTCTTCACTTTTCACGCACAAAAAGCCACCGTCAACAGTGGTCATGTGCTTGATGGCTTGTAATGAAAAAATAGTATAGGGGGAATTACATCCGACCATTCTACCACCATATTTACTACCTAAAGCATGCGCGGCATCTTCTATTATAGGAATGTTATACTCTTCGGAAATCTGATTGAACGCATCCATATCACAAACCATGCCGGCATAATGAACCAAAACTATAGCTTTGGTTCTTTCCGTAATCAGACTACGGACGCTTTCCGGATTTAAAAGTCCATTATTAGGATTTACATCACCCCAGACCACCTTGCCTCCCACCATAGCTATAGATGTATTGGTCGGTTCGGCAGTCATCGGGGTACTTATAACCTCATCACCGGGCTTTATTCCGGCAAGGATAAAAGAAAGGTGGAGTGCATCAGTTCCGGAATGCAATGCCAATAAATAAGGATTGCCAATATAATCTTTAAACTTATCTTCAAAATCATATACAGGTTGTCCCTCAGCTATATAGCCACTATACAGTATCTTTTCCAGTTCCGGCATCAAGACATGGCTATCTGGTATATAAGGTTTTACTAACGGTATCATTGTTATTATTTGTTGGTGTAATCGGCAAGTTCATCTTTCACATAATCCAGAGTCAGCAGGAGTTCCTTCATTTGTTCCACGTCCAATCTACGAGTATTATCTGAATTATACTGTTCGCAATCAACCCGATGGCCAAAAATATCCACATACTTTGAATAGTTCAGATCGCGAAGGTCTGCAGGAACCCGATAAAAGTCTCCAAGGTCAACAGCCTTCGCCATTTCCTCATTGGTACAAAGCGTCTCGTACATTTTTTCACCGTGACGTGCACCAATCACTTGGATTTCATTATCCGCACGGAAAAGTTCCTTTATGGCCTGAGCCAATACCTCTATAGTGGCAGCAGGAGCTTTCTGTACAAACAGGTCACCAGGTTCAGCATGCTCGAAAGCAAACAGGACCAAGTCAACGGCATCGTCAAGAGACATCATAAAACGAGTCATCTCAGGCACCGTAACAGTCATGGGAAGACCGGCTTTAATCTGATGAATGAACAACGGAATGATAGATCCTCTGGAACACATCACATTGCCGTAACGGGTAGCACAGATCACAGTTCCGTTATCACGGGCCCTCGGATCACGGGCTTTAGAAATGGCAAGCTTCTCCATCAACGCCTTTGTCATACCCATCGTATTTATAGGATAAGCAGCCTTGTCCGTACTCAATACCACAACACGTTTCGCTTGGTTCCTGACAGCCGCTTCCAACACATTCTCAGAACCCACAATATTAGTACGGACTGCCTGCATGGGATAAAACTCGCAGGAAGGGACTTGCTTCAAGGCGGCCGCACTAAATACATAGTCCACTCCACGCATCGCGTTATTTATACTTTCAAAGTCACGGACGTCACCTATTATAAAATTCACTTTACTGTTTTGAAGCCGATGACGCATATCATCCTGTTTCTTTTCATCACGACTGAATATCCGGATTTCTTTCAAATCAGAATCCAAAAAACGATTGAGAACGGCATTACCGAAAGAGCCTGTGCCTCCAGTAATCAATAAAACTTTGTCTTTGAACATTTTATCTATTATTATAACTTTCCTGCCACAAACTCTCTAAGCTCTATCCCAATAAAGCATTTGACCACAAATGCCCATATCAGATACTCTGTATCTGATACATAAAATTACACAATAAACAGCACTTTGGATTTTATATTCCATTTACTTTCATTAGGGTAAACATAAGACTCCATTATCAGCAGTTACCACACTACTTATATACCCACGAACTATAAAATCAATTGAATAGAAACTTTATCAAATATTAGAATGCATCATCATCCTTCCACCGCCTCCACCAGCGACGGATGAATAAAAGTAGTAGCAACCGCCATCACCCCCTCTATGCTCACCACCACCCGGCGATCATGACGGATACGGACAAATTCCCCGATAACACCTTTGAAGATGCCATCCGTAATACGCACCTTCTGCCCTTTCACTAAGGCAAGTTCCATAGGCTCCAGATAAAGCACAGCCTCGTCGTAATTGCCGGAGACAAGAATAAAACTACGCATCTGCTCATCAGGGATAACAATGGGCTGGCGGGTTTCACGATCCATGATATAGCGTATAGGAACCTTGGCACCAAACAATTCCTTTATTTCATCCATTTTTTTACGGGTACAATGAATGAAAACGAGATTGTGGATAGCGGGAACAAGTTTGCGCATCCGCTTGCCATTCCTGGAAACGTACTCATAACGCATAGGGATGAAACTCTCTATCTTTTCCTCATCTAACATGGCTTTTAATACCAATTCACGGCCATAAGTGACACGGACGGCAAACCAATTATATAAAGTATTCATTGTCAATAAACAAAACTCGATTATCGCTATCGATTATTAGCTGAGAAAAGGATATTTTCGGGGGACACCGGAGTAGTGAAATACCTCCCGGTCAAATTATGTAATGCGATTATTTTCAATAACTTATTCTGCATTCATTTTATTTCAAGACTCCCCACTATCACAGAAAAAGAGCAGTGAAACACATATGTGGCCTTCCAAACCTGAAAGAAACCTTAAACAAATCAATTAAGAACAGCCTGTATTCAAAAGACATTCGCTTAATGGTCGCAAAGGTAGCTTCAAGAAATGAAATTACAAAATATTTTTATAATTAAAAATGAAAATCTTTAGGCTACAACCTACTAATATCATGTAGCACAAAGTATTAATATCATGCAGTACAAAAAATTAATATCGTGTCTGCATGATATTAACTTCCTGCAAACACGATATTAACTTTTTATTTGGACTTATCTTTAGAATGGCAACGGTCCATCCGTTCCTACTCCCCCAAAAGGATTGTCTGTCTGGGGAACGAAATCGGCCGATGAGGGCGGTGGCGGTGTAGAAGGACTCCCTATAGGAGTGTTCATGCCCGAACCGACCATATAGCCTCCCCCCTCCGTTGGAGGTGGGATAACCATATCATCTTCCGGATTCTGAAAACGGGTATATTGACCGATAAACCGCAGGCGTACATCACCTACAGCACCGTTACGATGCTTGGCTATGATAATTTCCGCCATACCACGCAGGTCACTGCCATCGGCAGAAGTATAGATTTTATAATATTCAGGACGGTGGATGAAGCATACCATATCGGCATCCTGTTCGATGGCACCGGACTCACGGAGGTCACTCAATTGGGGACGTTTGCCTTCCTCGCCTTCACGGTTCTCCACACCACGGTTCAACTGTGACAGCGCTATAATAGGAATATTCAACTCTTTGGCCAGACCTTTCAAAGAACGCGAAATGGTACTTACCTCTTCCTGACGGCTACCAAACGACATACCGCTTGCATTCATCAACTGAAGGTAGTCAATGATGATGATTTTCACCCCATGCTCACGCACCAGACGGCGTGCTTTGGTACGCAGCTCAAAGACCGACAAAGATGGGGTATCATCCACATACAAGGGGGCATCCAACAGGTCGCGCAACTTATAGTCCAACTGTTGCCATTCATAATCCGCCAACTGTCCACTTTTGATTTTCTCACTCGGAATCTCGCACGTGTTGGATATCAAACGATTCACCAACTGTACGTTACTCATTTCAAGAGAAAACAACGCAACCGGATTGCGGAAATTTACAGCGATGTTCTTTGCCATAGAAAGTACGAATGCCGTCTTACCCATGGCAGGACGGGCAGCTATAATGATAAGGTCGGACTTCTGCCAGCCGGAAGTCATCTTATCCAATTTGGTGAAGCCGCTTTCCAAACCGCTCAAACCATCCGTACGGGCAGCAGCTTTCTGGATAAGATCGTATGCCTCGGCAATGACAGGATTAATCTGCGTATAATCCTTCTTCATATTCTGCTGGGAGATTTCAAACAGTTTGCCTTCAGCTTCCTGCATCAAATCATCCACATCCAGAGTCTCATCGAAAGCCTTACTCTGAATATTGCTGGTAAAAGTTATCAGTTCACGAGCCAATGCCTTCTGGGCAATGATACGGGCATGATACTCAATATGCGCAGAAGACGCAACCTTACTACTTAGCTGGGTAATATAAAACGGACCGCCTATTTCCTCCAATTCTCCCCGCTTGGAAAGTTGTTCCTTCACGGTAAGGATATCAACCGGCTTCTGGTTTACAGCCAAATCCGTGATTGCGGAATAGATCAGTTGATGCCGATGCTCGTAGAATGACTCCGGACGAAGAATTTCACTTACTAAAGAATAAGCGTCTTTCTCAATCATCAAAGCACCCAACACCGCCTCTTCCAACTCCGGTGCCTGGGGCTGGATACGTCCGTAATCTGTAACGGGCTGCGGATTCTTGCTCTTCGGAGTGCGGAATGTTTTTCTTTGTTCTGCCACTTTATGAATTAAAAATTGAAAATTAGAAATTAAATGAACTCTCCCTTTTTCAAAAAGGGGAAGCAAAGATAATCGATTTTATTCATAGCGATAAATAAATCATTGTTAAGTTTTCAATCTATTATCAATCTATTATAAACAGAATTCACTAACTTTGCCTACGGAAGTCCTGCTCCGCCGCTTCCTCTTTTTAATTATTAATTATTCATTTTTTAATTTGCCTGTCAAATCATGCTTGTCTTTCCAAATGCCAAAATAAACCTGGGGCTGAATATTACTGAAAAGCGCCCTGACGGATATCATAATTTAGAGACGATCTTCTACCCGGTTCCCGTTGAAGACGCACTGGAGATAAATATACTGAACGAAGGAAACGAAAAGTTCCGCCTGCATCAGGCAGGTATGGAAATAGCCGGAGAGGCAGAGAACAATCTGGTGGTAAAAGCTTACAAATTATTGGATGCCCGGTTCAATCTCCCACCGATAGACATCCACCTGTTTAAGCACATACCGTCGGGGGCAGGACTGGGAGGAGGATCGGCAGATGCGGCTTTCATGCTGAAGTTGCTGAACGAGAAGTTCAATCTCGGACTGGCAACTGAGGAATTAGAAGATTATGCCGCCAGACTGGGTGCAGACTGTGCATTCTTTGTCCGGAACCAGCCTACATACGCCGAAGGGATTGGCAATATCTTCTCCCCCATTACATTTTCACTGAAAGGATATCAGATATGGTTGGTCAAACCGGATATTTTCGTATCAACCAAAGATGCATTTGCCCGGATCAGACCGCATCGCCCGGACAGATCCTTGAAAGATATCGTACAGTTGCCCGTAGAAGAATGGAAAGGGATTATGGTCAATGATTTCGAAGAGAGCGTATTTCCCCAGTTCCCGGCTATAGGAGAAATAAAAGAAGAGATGTATCGGCAAGGAGCTATCTATGCCTCCATGAGTGGATCCGGCTCATCGGTTTATGGAATATTTAAAGAAGACGCTTCATTACCGGAAGTGAATTTTGGAGAAAAGGCATTTGTCTATCAAGGGAAATTTGAATGATAATCTATGGTTAATGATTAAAGTGGGTTGGCAATCATATGATAAGATTACCCGCCCACACTAATCATCAAGTACGAATTGTTTAATATACTTCCACTTTGGCGGCAATACCCTTACATTTATCGCGTAAGGCATCAAGATCACTGCTCAACGGTGCATAGCATAATACAACCCCCATACGCCGGTTCACACGGGTAGTAGGTTTGCCGAAGATCCGAAGATAAGTATCCTCCTCCTTGGTTACTTCCTCCAGACCGCGATAGTTGGGACGTTCCTGACTGGCAATCGGTGAAAGGATTACAGCGCTGGTACCGATACGCTCTTGCTTGATACCCGGAATAGGCAAACCAAGCACTGCCCGGCAATGGAGCTCGAATTCATTGAGATTCTGTGTTCCCGCCAAAGTTACCATGCCTGTATCATGCGGACGCGGAGAAAGTTCGGAGAAGTAAACTCCATTTTCATGGCTGAGGAAAAATTCCACTCCCCAAAGTCCTGCGCCGGTCAATGCACGGGTCACTTTCTCTGCCATATCCTGTGCTTCTACCAGATGGGCGGGATCGATATGGGCAGGCTGGAAACTCTCACGGTAGTCCCCACCCTTCTGCACGTGTCCGATAGGCGGACAGAACAAAGTGGGACCATTCTTTTGAGTCACGGTGAGCAAAGTTATCTCACTGTCAAACTTGATAAATTCTTCAATGATAAGTTCCTTGATATCACCCCGGCTCCCATTACACCCATATTCCCAGGCATGTTCCAACTCGTCGGCGCTCTTGACCAGTGACTGTCCTTTACCGGAAGAAGACATCAGCGGCTTTACCACACAAGGAAAGCCTATTTTCTCGGCAGCGGCTTTCAACTCATCCAAAGATTTGGCGTAGAAATATCTAGCGGTTTTCAATCCGAGTTCTTTGGCGGCAAGATCGCGTATAGCCTTACGGTTCATGGTGAAGTTTACGGCACGTGCACTGGGTACCACCTGGATTCCCTCCTTTTCAAAGTCATACAGACGTTCCGTACGGATAGCCTCTATTTCCGGTACAATAATATCCGGCTGATGCTTACGCACCACACGTTCCAAGGCGTCACCATCCAACATGCTGAACACTTCACACTCATCTGCCACCTGTATGGCGGGAGCTCCGGCATACGAATCACACGCAATGATATACTGGCCTTTGCGTTGGGCGGAGATCACAAACTCCTTGCCCAGCTCACCGGAACCTAACAATAAAATTTTCTTCATCTATTTATTTACGATTTAACGATTTTATAACCTTATTGATGTTGTTCTCTCAACAAATCATTCACCGTCTTCACCGGATTGAATGTAGTCAAAGGAACTTCCACGAATACCGTATTCCAGTCGCTCATGGCACCGTTCCACAAACCGGGAAGTTCAAGAGCCTTCAGATCCTTGCCGTTCTTGGATTTATAGGAGATAAAGCCAGTCTCCTTATCCACATACTTTACAAGATCGAATTTATGTCCTTTATAATCTCTTACGGCACATACCAAATCTACCGGGTTGAAATGGGTACCCTTTTCAAACATATCCTTTTTCTCCGGATCATTCATGTCAATCTGTGAACTCTCAAGAATCTGCAGAGAGATGGTACCGTCACTGTTGTATGCAAGGAACGGACCGCCACCGGGTTCACCCACATTCTTCACCATGCCACAGACACGCATCGGACGGTTCAGTTTTTCCTTCAGATAGATGACCAGTTCAGAATCTTCAAGGTTCTTGACCTCAGGGTTCTTACAGTAAAGTTTCTTCTGCAGGAACTGCAGAATATCAAGAATCTGCTCATGCGTGTATTTACCGCTATCCAGCAACTGCAGATAAGCAAAGGCCTGCTGCTGTAAAGCAACCAGTACACCGGCTATCAATTTCTTATATAATACGGTATCGCCTTTCAGTTTATCGGGCACCACGTTATCAATGTTCTTGATGAAGATAACATCCGCATCAAGATCATTCAGATTTTCAATCAACGCACCATGACCACCGGGACGGAACAGCAGTTTACCGTTATCGCGGAACGGATTGTTCTCCATATCGGCAGCCACCGTATCAGTACTGGGCTTCTGTTCAGAGAAAGAAATGCTGTAATCCACACCATACTTTTTGGCGTATGCGGCTGCTTTCTCGTCAACCAATGCCTTGAACAGGGCGCGATGTTCGGGAGAAACCGTGAAATGTACATTAACCTTGCCGTTCTTGTTGGCCGCATACAGCGCACCCTCCACCAGATGTTCTTCCAATGGAGTACGGTTGCCGTCCTCATATTTATGGAACTTCAGCAAACCTTTGGGAAGAGCGCCATAGTTCAGTCCCGCCCCTTCAAGCAGCGCAGCGACTACGGCTTTGTAGTTACCTTCAGCCACCAAGGTAGGAATCTCTTTCCCGGCAGTTTTCTGGCAAGCGGCATTCAAATCATCATAAAAGGCGAACTTCTCTATTCTTTCAAAGAAAGTCTTTTCAAAATTGGTCTGGGGAGTATCATAATCAGCTCCCAAGAACTCAAACAAATTCTTAAACATACGGCTGGCAGCTCCCGAAGCCGGAACAAACTTCACTACCGTCTTGTCCGTTTGAGTATATGCCTCCCATGCATCCAAATATTTCTTTTGTTCATCAGTATCCGGAGCCAGTATGCCATTCTCCACAGAAGCGGCTGCAAACAGCTTCAGATAAGGAAAACCTTTTTTGAAACAAGCCAACTGGGCGGCAATCTGTTGTTCAGAGATACCCTTCTTTGCGAGCAATTCTTTGTCTTGCAG
>ERZ835051.961-NODE-961-length-31932-cov-5.508831_pt1 | contig 31932 bp, 27 predicted proteins | sample MGYA00519575_ERZ835051 | MGnify/ENA primary metagenome ERZ835051 (study PRJEB31850, sample SAMEA3708769) | human gut metagenome | biome: human gut; feature: human-associated habitat; material: faeces | place: China | collected 2014 ... | reverse complement strand
TGTCGCCGCACGAGGGGCAGAACTCCTCTTCCTCGCAGATCAGCTCCTCGCAGCTGCCGCACTGCACTTGGAATGCCGTGCGGTCCAGCTCGCCGAGCGATTCGAGCAGGCCGTGGAGCGTTTCGACGCGGATGCCGAAGCCCATGTTGTCGGCCTGCGTGAATTTGCTGACCGTCACGCCTACCACCTCTTCCGCGTCGTTCAGGATCGGACCGCCTGAGTTGCCGGGGTTCACCGCGGCGTCGGTCTGGATGTAGTATTTGCCGTCCATCAGCTGTTTGGGCGACGATACCGAACCTTCGGTGATCGTGAAGGGCATGCCGTAGGGGTATCCCGCGACGTATACCTTGCGGCCGATGGTAAGCGAGTCGTCCGCTGCGAGCGTCATTTCGGGCAGCGCCGAGAAGTCGCCTTCGGCGGCCAGCAGGGCGATGTCCAGCGCCGGATTGACCAGCACGACCTTCGCCAGATAGGGATTGCGGTCGTTGTCGTGTACGGCGACGGTGCGGTACCCTTCGACCACATGGTAATTCGTTACGAAAAGATCGTAGTTTTTCAGGTAGAAACAACTGCCGGAGCCGCCTGAGTGGGTTACTTTGAATACCGACTTGTAGATATTGTTATGTTCCATGGATATACGGATTTTGAGCTGTTATTTTTGTTGTCCGAGTGCCTGTTCCATCATTTTCTGCTGGAATTCCTGCGCCAGACGCATGTATTCGGCCATGTCGCCCTTCATCAGCGCCTGCTGCATCGCAGCCTGCATCTGAACGATCTCGCCCTGCATGGCGGCGGCCATCTGCTGTACCTGTTCCACGGCTGCGGCCGCGGCGGCTCCCAGCTCTCCGGTCTCCTCGTCGTCGTCGTCGTCCGTCGTCAGATCGTCGTCCATCACCTTTTCGAGCGCTTCGAACAGAATCTCCGACGCCTCCTCCATCGACTTTCCGGCCGATTTGCGCAGCGCATTGGCGATCACGGCGTTCAGGTCGTCCTGCACGTCGTTGTAGAAGTACATCTCATAGAACTTGTAGAGTATGCGCACCGCGCTCCGTTCATAGTTCTCCGCTTCGATGGCATCCGCGGCCTCCTTGTAAACCTCCTTGAAATTCTCCTGCACGTTGTTCAGCGACGAGCGGCGTTTGGCCGAAACCAGCGTATCGACGAAATAGAGGTCGCGCGCCAGCTCTTCGCGGGGCATCGCCAGCAGACGTTCGAGGAACGCCTTGCCTTTGGTCACCAGTTCGGCTACGGGCAGCTCCTTGTCCATGTCATCGACGGCCTTGTCGAGGTCGTTCATCAGCTGGCCCTGCGGCTGGGCGAAATAGGAAATCTTGTAGAGCGCGATGTCGATCACGTTCCATGAGTAGCCGTATTTGCGTTCCGCCTCATACTCCTTCACGGCTTCGAGCGTTTCGCGGCAGGTCTGCCGCACCGCCTCGTGGACCCGCGTCACCTCTTCCTCGGAATAAGGCGTCACCTGCGGTTCGTAACTGCGCTTGGCGCCGAATTTGGCGCAGAATTCATCGTCGTAGCGGTCGCCGATATGGCAGATGTTGCGCAGGATGAAATAGAGCTTGTGCGGATGGCTCTGCGAGAGCGGGCACACGTATTCCATCTTCAGCTTGTCGCCCTCCTTGCGGAAGCGCGGCAGCATCAGCCGGTTGATGTTCAGATCGGCGACCTGACGCAGCATGGCGACGCGGCCCTTTTCGGGCAGCTCCAGAAAGTCCGCGCTTATGTGCAGCTTCCCCTCCCCGATGCGGATGTTTACCAGAATCGAACCGTGGGGAATATGGAATTCCGTACCTTCGGCGTTGCCGTATTTCGTGCGGAATTCCGGGTTCAGGTGATCGAGCAGCAATCGGAACGCTTCGAGGTGTTTGCCCTCGTTATAGTTGTCGATAGCCTGCTCATAGGCCTCCGTATTGACTTTGCTCTGCGTGGAGTTCAGTACCGGAGCGACGAATGAGTGTGTAGTTTTCATAGTTTTGGTATTATCGGAATGTCCCGGCGGGGCATCGGGATATAAAATTAGAAAAAAAACGGGATATTCCCCGTTTTTCCCAGACGAAAATCTCAATTTTCTTCGATCGTGAGCGTGCCGTCCGGCCCCACGGTCACTTTGGCTTCGTAATAAATGTACGAGGTTTTGCCGGCGCTGCTCTCCGTTTCCTTGCCGTCCTCGGTGAAGCGGACGATGAACGAGGTGTGCTGTTGGCCCGGTTTGCGGTTGCGGTTGAATGCGGAATTGCCGGCCGGAACCTCCTCCTCGATTTCGTAGCGGCCTACCGATTTGTAGGAGTGTCCTTCGGGAAGCATCGTTTTTGCTTGGGCGATCTGGGCGGCGATCCGGGCGGGATCGAGTTCCGACAGGTCGATGCCGACGGTCGTTTCGTATTCGGGAGCTTCGAACGTGCTCTGTACGTCGCGCAGGTCGGTGGGCTCCAGACCGTTCATGTAGTAGCTCTGGCTGAATGCTCGGTTGTCCCTGTTCACCAGTTTCACCGTCACGAGGAACAGGTTGTCGGAGAGCGTTTCTCCCTCCATGATCGAAAGCGAATAGATTTTGAATTTGTCGGTGTCCACGCTCTTTTTCGTCAGTTCGATGGCCTTGGCGTAGCTGGCTTCGGCGTCGGTCGGATAACCGGTCAGGGTGGAACAGGACTGGATCGTTGCGGCAGCGGCGACGGCTGCGGCGAGGAGTCTGATAATTGGGCGCATTGTCGTATTGGTTTGAGTTTTTTTTTATACGGTAAGTTTCAGCGGCGCAGGCTTCCGTACGTCGTGTTTGCGGACCGTCCGGAATTGCTGGCCGGCAATGCTATTTGTCGAAAATGGACTTGAACGCATCGAACGCCTCCGCGTTTTCGAAAAACGCGCCGCGGATGACGTGATGGTCGGCGGGCAGCGAAATTTTGAATTCGTTTTCCTCCTCGTCGAATTTGGTGTATTCCACCTCCGAAAGCAGGAACGACTCGTTGACGACCTCTTTTTTCCGGACGACGGGAATCGTCACCTTGCCGCCCTCCACGGTGATCTCGCCGCCTTGGGCGATGAGTTTGCGGGTCTGCATGATTTCGCGGACCGTGAATGCCAGCAGCGCGAGACCGCCGATCACGAAGATGATCGTGACGGCCGTCGGGCCGAGGATGCGCATGCGGCCGATGCGGATGCCGAAAGGATAGGCCAAAGGTACGACGACCATGCCGGCGCCGATGGCCAGCGAAGAGACCGAGCCGCTGAATGGATTGCTGGGTGTGTAATTGAATTTCTGCATTTTTTATGAATTTGGAATTGGTAGATCTTGCCGGCGCTGCTCTCCGTATGTTCTGCGGGAGCCGGACTGCGGGGCTTTTGCCGTGTGCAAAGTTAAACGCCCCGCGGTTATTTGCGGAGGTTTGCAGGGGGATATCGGAATGTACAGGGCGTTCTTCAACAGGCTGACCGCCTGCTGTTTCCATTCGTCGGGTCCGGTTGCTGGGGGTATATTTTACAGCCGCGACAGGATCTCCTCCAGCGTCGAACCCTTTGCGGAAGCCAGTTTCTCGGTGCGGATGCGTTTCAGCCGTTTTTTCACCGAATCCTTTTCCAGACAGACGACGCTCGCGATTTCGGCCTGCGACAAATGCATGCGCACCATGCAGCAATAGCGGATGTCCTCCTCGTTCAGCGCCGGGAATTGCCCGCGGAGACGGACCGTGAAGTTGTCGAATACGGCGTCGGCATGTGTGAAGATCGTCTTCCAGTCTTCGTCCGACATGCGGCATTTTCTGGCCTCCCCGCCCTGCCGGACCTGCGCGATGAAGCGGCTGTTGAGCTGGCGGAAAAAGGTAGTGCGCAGCTGCTCCTCCTTGCGCCGCATGGCGTCGAGTTCGTTTTCCTGCCGCAGGATGCGCCTTTGCTGGGCGAATTCCCGCAGTTTGGCGCGGTGCCACATGCGCAGTCCCAGCCATGCGCCGAGCAGCACGAGCGCCGCGCATGTCAGAATCGTCTCGTAGACGATGCGTTCGCGGTGCTGTTTCTGGATTTGCAGGGCGGCGTTCTGGGTTTTGAGCTGTTCGTAACGCCAGAGTTTGCGGATGTTGAGCACTTCGGCGCTGTGCACCTTCTCGTCGATCGAGTCCTTGAGCCGTATGTACTGCTTCAGGGCTTCGAGACTTCTTGCCGCGTCGCCTTTCCCCTCCCATGCGTTCGAGGTGTTGAGCGCCCATAACGCCCGTGAGGTGAGGTGCGTCGTGTCGGCGCACATGCGGCGGGAACTGTCTGTCAGCTCCAGCGCCGTGTCGTAGCGGCCCGTGCGGTTGCAGATGTCGGCCTTGGTGCTCAGCCATGAATACCGGGTCCATGCCGGGGCGTGCCCGAACCCCTTTTCCCAATACTCTTCGGCCTTGCGGTACTCTTTCCGTTTCAGGGCGCTTTCGATCAGCATGGCCCACTTCGGGGAGGTGTTTTCGGTTATGCCCTTCTCTTCGGCGAGCCTGAGCGCCTTGAGCGCATAGTATTCCATGCTGTCATAATTGTCCAGCCCCATATAGGCGTGCGCCATGTCGCCGAGCGATATGCACATCCAGTCGTAACGCTCCATGCTGTCAGCGTAGGCGTACGCCTGCTGCGCATGACGTATCTTCTCCTCGAAGAGATGCTGCTGGCCGCAGAATACGCCGAGCCAAGTCTCCACGACGTAACGCCGCCGCCACTCCCCTTTCGGGGGCAGCATGTCGCGGCTTTTGAGCAGCAGTGTCATCGCCACCTCCGGCTGCCTGCGCTGATTGGCGATCTTGGCCGCATAATAATAGGCCTTGTGCGCTGCGGCGAAATCGTCGGTGTGGGTGCGGTAATAGTCGAGGGCGACGTCCGAAAGCGTGTCGTCGATCATGTTCTCCCCCGCGAGCCACCGGGCTTGGGTCAGCACCAGCGCATAATGCGCGTAGTTGCGCCGGGAGAGTCTTTTCTCCGGAGCCGGAACGCCCTTCAGAAGCCGTGCGGCGCTGTCAGGGTGCTCCATGACGATCGCTTCGGCGTCGAGCAGAACGCTGGGAACGGGCTGACAGCCTGCGGCTGAGACGCACAGGAACAGGAGGACGGCGAGGCGGATGCGGTGCATGGTCTGTTTCGTGTTATGTGGCTCAGGGTGTCTGCCGTACCGGCTTTTGCGTGCGCAGGAGATGCTTCGTCAGGAACCTGCGCACCGGTTCGTCGTACAGTTTCAGGCACAGGTATGCCAGCAGCACGGACCCGATGACCAGCGCCGCTGCGCCGGGCAGCGATTGCGCGAATGTCAGGTTCTCGTTTTTCACCCACGCATAGTACAGATAGATGAACGGATAGTGCACCATGTAGAGCGGATACGATATGTCTCCCATGAATTTGCATATCCTTGCGGTCGTCCTGTCCGTCGTCTTGCCCGACGCTCCGAGGTAGACGAGCAGCGGAAAGGCCAGCGCAAAGCACAATGTGTCGTACAGCCCGTTCATCCAGTAGTTTTCCTCTCCGCCGATTCGCGGCACGGCCAGCAGGACGACGACGCCCAGACTGCATATCCAGAACGCCCCCTTTACCTTCACGGGCCTGAATACGCGCGACATCAGCAGTCCCGCCGAGAACGAGAACAACAGCCTCAGGGACCCTCCGGCTATGTTGTCGCCCGTCAGCGAGAACCCCGCGCATATGTCGCCGTAGGGACCCCATACGGCAAACGCCGCCAGTCCGCATCCGGCGAGCAGCACCAGCGCCGCGAGCGCCTTGGTCGGCAGCCTGCGGATGAACAGCGCATAGAGGATGTTGCCGATATACTCGTAAAACAGCGACCAGCTCGGACCGTTCAGCGGGAACATTTCGGTCACGCCCCGGATCTCCATGCCGGGCGTGGCCGGAATCATGCAGGCGTTCATCAGGGTCGCTGCCAGCAGCATCGTCACCGAGACTTTCGAGACGTCCCATACGGAGCAGCCCTGAAAGTAGAACATGACGGCCCCGATCACCGCGCCGATTACCACCATCGGATGCAGACGGATGAACCGTCGCGTGACAAACTCCCTTACCGTCATTCGTTTCCACCGGTCGTCATAGGCGTAGCCGATCACGAACCCCGACAGAATGAAGAAGAAATCGACGGCCAGATAGCCGTGGTTGATTCTCTGATCGACGTGACTTGTCGCAAAGGCTTCGAACACGTGAAACCAGACGACCATCAGCGCCGCTACGCCGCGCAATCCGTCGAGTATGTTGTAGTGGGGTTTCGTATCTGCAAATGCCGCCGCAGAGACTTTTGTTTCCGACATGGGTGGTTGTTTTTGCTGTTGTTTGGGTTGAATTGGCTTTTTATAGGATGCAAATATACGAAAAGTGCGGTTCAAATCGGTCATGAACCCCACTTTTCATCTCTTCTGCCGTATTTCGCCGGCTTCGCCGCCCGCCTGCCGCCCGCTTTCGCCGCCCGCTTTCGCCGCCGGCTTTGCTGCCCGCTTCCGCCCGCCCTCTTTTGCGCCCCTCCCGTTTGCATCCGCGGCCCCGGCGTCTGTTCCTCGGCCGCCCGCTTCGCGTCCTGCTCTGCGTCTCTGCCCGGCGCCTGTTTCCCGGCCGCCTGCTTCGCGTCCCTGCCCTGCGTTCCGGCCCGGCCCGTTTCCCGGCCGCCTGCTCCGCTCTCTACCCTGCCCGCCCCCGCTCAGCTTGCCGGGCTTCGGGTCTCCTCCCCATCCCGCAGGGCCAGCTGCTCCAGTACCGTCATCACACAGTCCGTCAAGGCCGCCATCGTCCGCTCGTCGTTGTAGCCGGACAATTCCGCGTCCGTGCACCCGTCGGGAAACGCCATCGCCAGCAGTTTGGCGCTCAGCAGTGTCAGGTAGATGAGCGGAATGACCGGCGCCGTGCCCATCCCGTCGCTCCGCACCGTGATCCGCTGCTGCGGAACTGCCAGACGCCCCGGTTTCCGGCCTTTCTCCCCGGCGTTCCAGAGCACGTTTTCCTCGGCCTGCGTGACGTAGAGATTGAACGACGTCTCGTCCACATACTCCGCCCGGTCGGCCCATAGATCGACGCCGCAGTCGTCGGCCGACGCTTCGGTCTCGACGCCGCAGTCGGGCATGTCGCACATGATCGCCCGGATGATGATGTTCTTGTCGCTTAGCTCCGCCGACCGCAGTTTGCTCAGTGCCGCGGTGCAGATGCCCACCTGCGTTATGTAATAATGGTTGATGGCCCGCAGGGTTTTCTCGAATTCGGGGTCCTCTTCGTTCATCGTGTGGTTTTGGGGTTGAAAAAGGGGCGGCTCCGACCGAACAAGTGACGCAACTTCACTTTAGGAAGAATTCAATGCGGAGACCGCCCCGGCTGCCAGATTTCAGGGACCGCTTCCGGCGCAATGCCTGCCGGCTGCATCCGGAGTGCGGGATTGTACGTGTCGCTCAGAGAGCCTTATGACGCCCGCCGCGCCGGATCGTGCGGCGTGAGGGCGTTCTTCCGCTCCCCGGCCCAAAAACGGACGTCCTGCCGCGCGAAATCGAACGGCAGGAACGTCCGGCCCGTATTGTGCCGGAGCAGTAAAATATAATGGGGATTTTGGGCCTTCGGGTAATTCCGGAATCGGATGCGGCGGGACATTTTCTTCGGTTTTCGTTGGTGTGAATCCGCGTCCCGCAAGGGCATAAAAAAAGCAAGGGACGCGATAACATTCCTTACTGAAGGTATTAGGAGACCCCGAATGAGAAATGTACCGCGCCCTTGCAAGTCCCGTCCTTACGGACGGAACAAAACAAGGGCTGGCAACATTTATACCTCATTCTCGAAAAGTTCCTAATTTTTCAGTAAGGCATAAAGAGTTGCTGCTCTTTATTATGTCCGTCGGCTATGCCGAGTTATGATAATTCCGCATAATGGTCTGTTGTGGTTTCTTTTAAGTGGCTCCTGCCACCTCATTTCGGAAACTTTTGCAGACTATTTGCAGGAATACAAATATAGAACAAATATAAGACATTTCATGGTTCGGACAAAGCGATTTACCAATTTTTTTCATAATTTTGTAGTTATGAAAAAGAGCGTCAATTTCTTACCCGAAAAGAAACAATCCGACCTGAAACAGCTTGTCGATCTGATCCGCCGGAACATAAAGGATGTCGGCATGGTTATCCTGTACGGCAGTTATGCCCGGAATACCTATGTTGATTATGATCAGCGCGTGGAGTTCGGTGTGCCGACCTACTACATGAGCGATTACGACATACTGATTCTGACACGCAAGGACATAGGTGCGATTCAGCACTCGCTTTATTCCAAAATCAAAAATCAATTTTTCGAAGATAAAAACCGCCCGTTTCACACAAAGCCCCAATTTATCAATTACGGTATCGACGATTTCAACTTTGCACTGGCAAAGGGACATTATTTTGAAACCGAAATAAAACGGCAGGGAATAATTCTGTATGATTCCGGAGAATATCGGTTGGAGCGTCGCCGCAAGTTGAATTTCGATGAAATCAAAGAACGTGCGCAGAATTATTATAATGAAAAAACCGAGTGGGCCAATGATTTTCTAATGGCTTATGATGGTCTTTACAAACATGACCGTTATAAAATAGCATCATTTCAACTACATCAGGCGACGGAAAACCTATTACGGGTAATTCCTATGGTCTTTATTCTTTACGGCTATAAGGATCACGATCTGGACGATTTAATGACATATTGCAAAAGACATACGATAGAAATATTCAAAGTATTTCCGCGCGACACACCGGAGGAAGAACGGCTTTTCAAACTCTTGCAACGGGCTTATGTTGAATCCCGCTATAATCCCGACTTCGAAATCACGAAAGAGGACCTTGACGCCCTGCTTCCGAAAGTCGAACACCTCCGCGACATCGTGGAACGGGTCTGCACGGCGCAGATCGACTACTATGCGCAGCAGAGCGAGAAATAACGCCCGGAAGTCGTCTGCAAATCGCGGGCAATCGGAAAAGTAAAACCCAAACTGCAATAGCAAATGTCGAACGAAGTTGAAACATATACGAATTTTCTGTTTTATAATTCAGAGGACGGTAAGACAACCATACAAGTAATTGCCGACGCCGACGCCGAAACCATTTGGACGACACAGAAAGGAATGGCCCAAATTTTCGGTGTGGAAGTCCCCGCAATCAGCAAGCACCTGAAAAATATCTTCGACAGCCGCGAACTTGACGAAAAAGCAGTTGTTTCCAAAATGGAAATAACTGCCGACGACGGGAAAAAATACCTGACGAACTGCTACAACCTCGATGCGATTATTTCGGTCGGCTACCGGGTCAATTCGTTGCAGGCGACACGCTTCCGGCAATGGGCGACACGAGTGCTGAAAGAGTTTATGATAAAGGGCTTCGCCCTTGACGATGAACGATTGAAACAAGGAGGAACGGTGTTCGGCAAACGCTATTTTGATGAACTGCTCGAACGCATCCGGGAAATCCGGGCGTCCGAACGAATGTTCTATCAGAAACTTACCGACATTTTCGCCCAAAGTTACGATTATGACAAGACGGCGCAGATCACGTTCGACTTCTATTCCTCGATACAGAACAAACTCGAATATGCCGTGATCGGCCAGACTGCCGCTGAAATCATCATCGACCGCGCAGACAGCTGCAAGGAATACATGGGGCTGAAAACGTGGCGCGACGTGGGCAAGGGCGGGAAAATTCAGCTTTCCGACACCTATGTCGCTAAAAATTACATGACCCGCGAAGAATTGAGCGAGTTGAATCAGTTGGTAAATATCTGTCTCGACAACGCCGAATTAAGCGTAAAACGCGGCCGCCCGATCTCGATGCAGGGCTGGGTCGAACAGGTCAATGCAATACTTTCGTTACATGGCTATACGCTTTTGACAGGCAAAGGGACACGTTCGAGTGCCGATGCAAAGGCCCACGCAAAGGCCGAATATGAAAAATTCCGCCCGATACAGGATGCACATTTTGTATCGGATTTCGACGAAATGGTAACGAAAACATTGAAAAAGCAGTAGCTTTCAGAGGGGTTGGTATGAGAAACCTGAAAAATAATATTGACGTACCGCTTTCGAAAATCAAATACCTGCCCGACATTGTGGAACGGGTCTGCACGGCGCAGATCGACTACTATTCGCAGCAGACAGCCCGATAACCGCCAAATATCCCCGCTATATGACCCAAAAACAAGCGATACAACTTTTCGAAGAACGCAAAGTCCGCACCGTCTGGGACGACGAAGCGGAAACATGGTATTTTGCGATTGTCGATGTTGTCGCAATTCTGACCGAAAGTGCAGATGCCGCCGCCTATTGGCGTAAACTCAAACAGCGGCTTAAAGCGGAGGGAAATGAAACCGTGACAAATTGTCACAGTTTGAAAATGCTGGCCGCCGACGGAAAGATGCGTCTTACCGATGTCGCAGACACCGAACAGCTTTTCCGTCTGATTCAGTCGATCCCCTCGCCGAAGGCCGAGCCGTTCAAATTGTGGCTCGCGTCGCTCGGACGCGAACGGTTGGAGGAAATGGACGATCCCGAAATCGGCATCGACCGCATGCTGGAGTACTACCACCGCAAAGGGTATTCCGAGAACTGGATAAACCAACGGCTGAAATCCATCGAGGTACGCAAGGAACTGACCGACGAGTGGGAACGCCGGGGCATAAAGAAAGGACAGGAGTTCGCAACGCTGACCGATATTATTACGCTGGGTTGGTCGGGAATGACGACGCGCCAGTACAAGCAGTTTAAAGGGCTGAAAACCGAAAGCCTGCGCGACAATATGACCAATCTGGAATTGGTGTTGAACATGCTGGCCGAAGCGACCACGACTGAAATCTCCAAAGAACGAAAGCCGCGAACCATAGTGGCGAACCGCATCGTAGCAGCGCAGGGCGGCCGCATAGCCGGAAACACCCGCCGCGAGATCGAAGCCCAGACGGGAAAGAAAATCGTTTCACGTCTGAATGCGAAGCAGGCGTTAGCGGCAAAGGAATCAGAGCGGATTGAGGGCGAAAAAGATTGACGGCGCAAAGTATGCCGCGAACGGTTTAATGACAAGCCGGGCATCGGAGTTATAAACTGCTCCGATGCCCGGTTTGTTTTATCCGCCGTTTTGCTTGTTATGGCAAACATTCCGCCCGTCTTCCGTATTTTCCGAAAAAAGAAAATAGTTGATAATCGACTGATTATCAACTATTTACGAGCGGAAAACGGGATTAACTGAGCGATAGAGTGCAGATTGAGGTTAATTAATTGTCGGATAGTTCGATATGCTTATTGCTGCCATATTTTGTATTTCGACGATCAAGCGGTCCGAAGCAACAAAACGCAGGAGTTGAGTTAACAGATCGTTAACCGGAGTTGTTAACCGACTACTCTGCTGTTTTGTCTGCTTGTTTTTGCGCAATTGGTTATTATGCTGTGTATTGCACAACTCTACATCTTGACAAGGGACTCATGACGAATTAATTTTGCAACCCTTAAAGTTATGTGTTATGAGAAGTACCTTTCGGATTCTGTTTTACGTCAACAAACAACGCGCAAAAGATGGTTGCGTTCCGATTTATGTCCGGCTCACAGTCAACGGCAAAAGCACCTTCGTATCGTCGCGTCTGACCATCCCACTCCCGCTTTGGGATTCCGCGGCGAACAAGGCTGCCGGGAAGAGTATCGAGGCCAAGCGGATCAATGTTGAGTTAGACCGCATAAAGGCCAAGTTGCTCCACTACTACCAGCGTATCTCCGATCGCGATGCCTATGTCACGGCCGAACGGGTGAAGTCCGCTTACCTCGGTATGGGCGAGGAGTACGAAACTCTATTGGAAGCTCTCGACAAGTTCAACCGCGATTTCAAACAGCACGTCGGCGTAGACCGGGCACAGTCCACTTACCGCAAATACGACAACGTGCGTAAACGGTTAGCCGAGTTCCTTTCCGAGAAACTGCATCGGGAGGATATTCCGCTGAAAGAGTTGACCGAAACTTTCATTACCGACTATGACCTTTATCTGCGGAGTGAGAAAGGGCTTACCCCGTCGTGCGTCTGCATCTACACAAAGCCGCTGAAAATGATCGTGACGAAAGCCCACAACGCCGGCGTTATCGCCCGGAATCCCTTTGCCGACTATCATCCGAAGAAAACGACCAAAGAGCGAGGTTATCTGATCGAATCCGAGTTGCAGGCGTTGATGAACCACAAATTCACGTTCGACGGTTATGGCAAGGTGCGCGATATGTTCGTCTTTTCCTGTTTTACGGGAATGGCTCATGCCGACGTCAAGGGGTTAACGCAGGAGATGATTCAACGCTCATTCGACGGGGATTTATGGATTGTTAAGAAGCGGCAAAAGACGAGCACGCCGTTCAAAATCAAATTGTGCGGCATTACGAAGCGCATCATCGCCCGCTACAAGCGCGAAGTTGCAGGGACGAATCTCGTATTGCCCATTCCCGACATCGCCTATTGCAACCGAGTATTGAAGAAAATAGCAGCAGAGGTCGGGATCGACAAAGTAATCACGTTCCATGCAGCAAGACATTACGAATTGTCCTTCTCGTTGAGAACTAACAGTTTGCAAAGATTTTCTGCTTGATAGGTAACGATTTAGAAACGAGCGAAGTTCTATATTCTACCTTGTTCTGCATTAAATCAAAAGAACGCTTTTCCTAAATGCAAAGGTAGCATTATTTTCCAAGAAACGCATCGCTATAATGAAAAATATTCGTTTTTATTATAATATTATCTATTTCCTTGATATTGTTTGAGGTAGAATGTGTATCTTTGTAGCCGAAAATATCAATTATAACATTGAGTATGGAAAAGGAAACATATCCAAATCGTTTAAGAGTAGTATTGGCTGAAAAACAAATAACGAACCGTTGGCTTGCTGGACAACTTGGCAAGTCAGAAATGACTATTTCACGTTGGACTACGAACAAAGCACAACCATCGCTTAATCAACTCATTGAAATGGCCAAATTATTAAATGTAAAACTTGATGATTTACTAGAGCCCTATAATTTATAAGCTAATTTACAATATGGCATACACTGTAGGTCAAATAATAGAAGAAGCAAAGATTATCAATATAAAAGATTTTGGTGCTTTTGTTGAAATCGGTCCGTTCCAAAATGGATTGATTCATTTCTCGCAGATTATTCCGAAAGTTGAATATGGCAATGTTGGTAATGTTTTATCTATTGGGGATAAAATACGATGTGCTGTGTCTGAAATCAAACTTGATGGAAAGGTCAATTTGACAATGAAAATAAGGAAGCGCATTGAACGCAAACATCAGATTGAGCAAGTCAAGAAAGATATTGCCAATATGTCTAATGAAGATACTAGTTTGCGTTCTATATGGATGGTGTTGACCAATATACAACACTACATGTTGAAATACATGCAGTTGGCTATTCCATTGAAGAAAGGTTCTGCCAGTTTGAATACAAAAGGCAACAAACTGATTGCTCAGATAGATTCACAAATCCACTTTGATAATTTCAAGAGCGAGGTAAGAAGATTGTTTAGCACAAATGTTGTTCGTCACAGTCAACTGTCTGGATTTTGGTATTTTGAAACAGATGCTGATTTGTATTCAGATATGCAACAGTTTGTTGACTCTTGCAATAATATGTATGTTACCGTTCGTCCAAACCCAGTTGTTGAGATACAGATTAAGGGTGCGGACTCAACTTCAAAAAGAATCATCAAGACTCGCCTTCAAAACTACTATTCTCAGTTGGATTTTTTTGAAATCAACGAAAATCTAATGGTTGTCACTGTTCCATACGAGAATCGTGTTGCATTGGAGGATTTGAAGGAAGAACTCGGCTATGCTCTCAACGGCATTCGCAATGGTGTGCCAGACTTAGCAGAAGAAGGCAAACAAACCACCTTCGAACCAGCAAGATTTGTTTACGAAATCAATTATCCGCAAGATGGAGCTGACCGCTTCCTGTTGACTCTTGACAATGAAGCTTTATTGGACAAAGAAGGACTTCGCTTTGGCGGACTTTATGGACAAAGTTTCGTCATCAAAGACGGAGAGAATGAATACAAACTTGGCAAGCTCTGCAAGATTGAATATCCAAATGTTACGTTTAATCTTTTGCCAGAAGATTGCGGCAAGATAAAGGAAATGGCTGATAATGATTGCATCACTGCTGTTATTCCCAACATGGACGATATGACTGGCGAAATAGAAAAGGTCAATCGTCTTAGAGATTCGTTCGATAGAATTACTGAGCATCCCGAAGATTTAGTCAACCCTCAACTGGCTTCCTATTTGTTTGATGCTTCAAAAGCAACCAAGTTGGAAGATGAAGCTATAGAACAACGAGTCGAACACATAAAGAAATGCCAACTTAACGAGTCTCTCAATGAATCACAAATTCAGGCAATAGCAAAAGCAGTTGAAGCCAAAGATCTTGCCATCGTACAAGGTCCTCCTGGAACAGGCAAGTCAACAGCTATAGCCGAACTAATTTGGCAACTGGTACAGCAAAAGCCAGACAGTAGAATATTGCTTACATCGGAAGCCAACCTTGCAGTTGACAATGCTTTAGACCGACTGAAATTCTCTCTCCACAACATAGTTAAACCAATTCGTGTGGCTGCTGGTGACAAATTTTCAGCCGAAGGTTTTGCGTACTCACAAGTGGAGATGAAGAAGTGGGCAGGAATTGAAATGTCTGATATTGATACAGAAGACAATGCTGTTGCCATAGATACAGACGAATACAAGTCGTTTAATCCGCAGGAACTTGTATTGAACAGATGGATGAAAAACATCTACAAGCGTTCACAACTTCACTTGCAACGGGAAGACTTGAAACGCTTGTGGTTTGATTTCCTCACAGATTTACCGTCCGAATGGCGAAAGGAAGTATATCAGGAATACGTCAGCCATTGTAATGTCATAGGAGCTACTTGTAGTTCTATTTCCGATACCAACTACTCTGCCACAGAAGCAAAGGGTAAACACAGGGATTCGCGTTTCATCAAACGGTTTCGTGCAATCTTTGGCGAGACAGAGAAAAACGGTTATCCTGTCTTCTTGCGTTTCAACACGGTCATTCAGGACGAAGCCAGCAAAGCAACTCCAGCCGAGTTGTCTCTTCCTCTTGTATATGGCGAGAAAGCTGTGGTCATTGGCGACCATCGTCAGCTGCCTCCTAATCTTGATAGGGAAGACATTTTGTTCAAACTGCACATGCAAAAACTGAAAGCCGACAGCAGGGAGGAACATGACCATATAGAACAATTAGAGTCATATGTAAGAAAGAACTTTGACATTCTGGAGAAGTCGCATTTTGAAAGACTCTTCCGACAAATAGATTCGTCTCTACGCGGCACTTTCGACACACAATATCGTATGCACAACGACATCAATCGTGTTATTGAGCAGTTCTATGTTGATGATGGTGGACTAAAATGTGGTGTAGCAAACGAAAGCCGGAAACATGACATAGATATTCCAAATTTCATTTCGCCAGACAATCACGTAATTTGGATAAACACATCTTCTCCTGAAGTGCGAGACGGAACATCGCGAGCAAACAGAGGTGAGGTAGAAGCCATTGAGTGGGTGTTGTCGCAACTCTCAAAATCAGAGAGTTTTCGCAGTTATCAGGAATCTCAGCACACCAATGAAGACCGAGAAATCGGGCTGATTACATTCTATGGCAGTCAGCTGAAACGACTGAAGGGAATCGTGGAAAAGGAAACGAAGAAAGGGCTCAGCATCAAGATGAGTTCTGTTGACCGATTCCAAGGGATGGAGCGCAACATAATCATTGTTTCGATGGTAAGAAGTAACTCCATAGCACAGAAATGGGGACAAAAACCAGACTACAACAGATTCCCCAATGCGGGTTATCCAGCACAAAAAGAATACGGATTTGCAAAATCCCCCAATCGTCTTAATGTTGCTTTGTCACGAGCAAAGAGACTGCTTATCATCGTTGGCAACGGCGAACATTTCAGCAACTATACCAATCCGCAAGGACAAGCCATTTACAAGAATGTATTTGATGAGGTAAAGAACAATCCAAATGGTAGGATTATTGAATGGAATGTTCGCAAACCGAAACAAGAGCATGTAGCAAAGATTGTCAGAGTGCCAATGCCTATACAGCGTTCTGTAAACCTGAATACTCGTGACATCAACGCAGAGACAGACAAGAATCTACGTATAAAGGAAACATGGCTTACGCCAAACGGACAACCTATTGAAAATCCACATTTCGCAGTCCTTGAACTGTCAACAAAAGCGGTGAAACTGCTTATTGGCAGAGATGAGGAAACAATCAGGACTGCAACACTATTCGATTTCAACAATTTTATCCGTGATGCTGCCAAACCAGAAACAGGCAAAGGATTGGACAGTCAGAACGTGATGAATATGGGATACTTCAGAGATCGGGTTCTTCCTGTAATTAAAAGAATGAAACAGAAGATGCGTTCTGAAGGTGTCGACGTGGTTTACACCGTTGCCACTGCTGCCTATCGTACAGCAAAGAATCGTGACGAAGTGATAGAATGCATCCGTCGTGAGGCCGGAATAAATGTGCGCATTCTGTCAAAGAAGGAAGAATCTGTATCAACAATGTTTGCCTACGGCATATCATCACGCTACAAATTGGATATTCAGAAGTCAAGACATTCTGTGATGGTTGACCAAGGTGGTGGTTCTACCGAAGTCAGCGTGTTCAATCAGGGCGAATTGGAAGGTTCATACAGTATAAACCTCGGTACAACAGCTTTGCGTAATATTTTGACAAAAGACATTCCATCCGCCACACTTTTGGTCGATGCATTCAAAAAGAGCGACCAAATGCTAAAAGAAAGAATGGTGGCGTTCATCAAGAATATGAACACAACTATGCAAACCAACGAAAACACATTCTGTGTCAGCGTAGGTTCTGCCATAACTCATGCAACAGGAAAGAAAAAGAACGCACAACAACATGATTGTATTCTCAACTACGAACAGATTGCCGAAAAGATAGAGAATCTCACGGTAAAATTGCAGGAGAAGTTCAACACCGTTGGTGATTTGGTTCGTTGGGAACAACAAATGACAGGCGATGCCATTGACGATATGCTCACCCTACGCATGGGATTGCCGATGTATCTTCTGCTTATGGAGAAATTTAATATCAAGCAAATTCACGTTTGTGGAACAGGCTTGTGGTATGGTATTTATTTGCAGCATCTTTTTAATGTAGCCGACTAAAATGGAAAATCAGACATACAACAATTTGATATATCGTTCTATCGAGAAAGACAGACAATCGCGTTCGCTTGCTCTGAAAACGCGCTCTTGCACAGTTGAATACTACACCACCCACAAACTGGAGCCATTAGACATACTTGTCGGTGAATTGCTTTTGGAAAGTGCAAACGTACAACTTGAATGTGTCGCTCTAGGACGGGCTCTCGGTTTCGATGTAGAAGCGCAGCCAGAAAATGGTATGTACTACGACGAGGCAGAATATAAGCTATTCCATAAGTTTTTACATTCGGTACAAGAATGGGGAATAATAAACGTTGACAAAGAAAACGGTACCGTAACCCTTACTGCTTTAGGCAAGATTTGTATGCAGAACAAAGAGAAATACAAATTCATATCTGCCAACACCGATGCCTTGGAGTTTGTCAATTTGAAAGCTGCTGATGGCAGAATCGTATCGCTTTATCCGTTCCATTCTGAATTGGGTTTGTTTCTTTCGCTTGACCATTCCAAAACTCTCAATTACGAAGATTGTTTGTGTGAAGTAATCAACAGAGAGACAGACGATGTGCTGGTAAACAACTTGAAGTTGCAAGTTCCAGAAGGAATCTGTGTTTACAAAGCCGAGTTCACCAATTACTTGGGTGTAAAGCCTATCAAACTGGATATTGAACTTTACGAGACAGAAGGCAAATATTCACTGAACTTCATTTCGGCTGGCAATAACTGTCCGGTATTGAATGCTCTGTTTGAGCTTGAAGTTAACGCCGATGCAAAAGAACGTAAAGTGGAACAATGCCTGTACTATCGCCTTGTCAACAATCCAGATGTTATTCTGGACTACAAGGCATTGCAGCCATTTGAAGATATTATTGAGGTTGACCAACTGATAGAAGACCCCAGATTAGTCTGGACTGACCCACAATTACTTCAGCTTATAATTTCACAATGTGATGCTGATCGTTGGCATTCTTTGTCAAAGCATTGCGATGTAGAAGTTTTGAAAAATATAATTTCTGACCACATTCAAGACTTGGACTGGGGTACATTGACACTCAGGTTTGACAGCCAATATATTTCCACCCATTCAACGGATTATCCGTGGGATAAATACACACTGTTCGCTCGCACTCCCGTAGAGAAGGAGTTAATACAGAAATTCCTCGTCGAGCATTCATTCCCAGAGGGGAAAGACGATGACCAATGGGATTGGGATGACGTTCTATCTATTGTTGGTATGGACTTCATCACGCAACATCTTGGCGACATTCCGTTCGACCTTACCGATATCACAAAAGAACTGGATGACACGCAACGTCAATACATAGTAACAAATCCCGATGCACGTTGGGATTGGCAATTTGTAGTGACTGAATATCCTATTGACTTTATTGTCTCTAATATCGCTATCTTGTATCCGCATATCAATATGCAGATACTTGTGCAGCGCATTTTTACGGACAATGAACTCGCCAACCTTTATGCAACATCGCAACCGCTGAAAGACAGTATTCGGGACTCAGAACTTCCTCTGCGATTCAACGCCAACAATCTTGGCTTTGTTTGGACTGACGAGATTATTGATTTCTTTGAATCGTGTGGGTTGATTTCTTGGCCATCAACTACATATCAGACAGGGTTTGAGTGTAACCCGAACTTGGTTTGGGATGCGAACTTCTTCCAGAAATACAGCGACAAAGTAACAACTCCGCAAGGTTACAGTTGGATTTCTCACCGTGTAACAGATTCAGCAATTGTTGACAACAACCTGAATTTCCAATGGAATAAGATTGCGTTGTCACAGAATCCAGCAATTTGCCACGACCTCACTTTCATCACCTCACATTGGGATGTAGTGGATGCCGCAACAATTATCATGTGTTGCGACACTGCAATGTTGGAAGAATTGTTCCTTTCGTTGTCGGCAAAAGCAATGGTCGGTCAATTGCTGGCTACATCGTTGGATATACAGAAACGACTGATTGCAAATCTTTCTACAGAAACCATCCTTGACAGCTACTCAGAAAGATGGAACAAAACTCTGTTCACGGAAAGTATTTGTCAATCTGTTGATTTGGCAACATTGAATGACGTGCCATGGCATGAAATGCTGGATTGGGAATATCTAACAGCAAATCTGCCTGTTGCAGACATTCAATCTAATATAAACAAGTATGCTGACAAATGGAATCATACTGTTTTTGCCAATCGTATTACTGGTAAAGAATTGTTGGCTGACAAGTTTCTGGAAACCTATGCCGAGGTAATTTCTGGACAGAACTTGACGGAAGAAATCTGGCCTATAATAACCTGCAAGTTTCCTGCAATCGAACTCATTTCGCTCGTAGAGGAATACAGCGGCGAACAATACTGCTGGGATTATGCTCACATGTATGAGCTGACTGATTTTCCTGCAAAGGAATATGTTGAGCAACATACAGAGAATGTGCGATGGGCTGAGTTCTCGGCATCTGCCGCAGCAAACAGGCTGTTCTCAAAGACTGGTGCAAACAAAACACAAAGTTTGTGGTTACGCATATACGAAGACATGCTGAACAATGACAGTTATCAGTGGGATTTCAACAAACTGACAAAACTGCCAAACATCTTGAAACTACCGAAACTGTTTTTACAGAAAAAAGAATGGGATTGGGAATACATATCTGAACACGCAACATGGATTTCAACTCAGGAAGGCAGAAACTATTACTTTAACTTGTTTGCCGACTCGTTGGATTTTGGCAAGTTGTCACATCGCACGGACATTGAGCTAACAGAAAAAGTAATTGAACGATACGACAAGAAAAAGCAATGGGATTGGAATGCTTTGGTGCAGAACGAAAGCATAAACTTTTCGTTTGAATATATCGACAAGCACGAAGACAAACCTTGGAATTGGCATTTCCTTGCACATCGTGAAGGTTTGCCGTTTGATGTAGTTCTCAGTCACAAGGAAAAAGATTGGGATTGGCATTACCTGTCAACTCTCGACATATTTGTGCCGTCTGTTGATTTGTTGACTTATCTTGCCGAGCATGACTATAAAATAGACTGGAATTCAGTTTCTGAAAACAAGAAACTTACTGGTGATGTCATTGATACATTCAAGGATAAAATTAACTGGAATATATTTGTCAATCGTTGCCCCGCTCTCCTTTCTGTCGCAACAGTTGATTTCTTGAAGAAATATAAGGATGCTATTTCATGGGATGACTTCAATGAACGTCTTGGTTTGGATGTTACGACTGGAATGTTGCAGGAATTTGCCAACCAGCTCAATTGGAGATTTGTTTCTCAGTCTCAGAAAATAAAGTTTACAGAGGAACTGGTTCGCAAGTACGAGGACAAATGGTTCTGGTCAGAATTGATGCGGAATATAAAAGTTCAAGAAGACATTCCTGATTTTGAAAACATCTTTGCCAACCATCGCAGTATTGTTGCATTTACCGACAGAATTAAGGATTATCGCAGTAATCCGTGCATCTACCACTTTACACATTTTTACAATGCAATAGATGTCATCCGTAGCCGAAAAATTCTTAGTAGAGACCGTGCTAAGGAATTGGGGTTATTAAAATATGACTCTGCAGGTTCTGTCGTATTTCGTAGTAACAAGGCACACAAGTTTGCCCGTTTCTATTTCCGTCCTTGCACACCTACACAATATTACAACGAAGCTTTAGGGGCTGATTCAAAATTAGGAGAATGGAGAACTAAATGGTATAAAAATTGGTATGGAGAATGGGAATCAACACGCGAATGGAAAAGCAAATATCCTAAAGCTGTCGGATTAGGACTACCGAAGTGTCCGGTGCCCGTATTCTTCAAGTTCGACATGGATGAGGTCTTGGCAAAGATTCCTGAGAAATGTTATTATAGCGATAGAAATATGCAGTCGGACAATCCAAACGTATATAAAATTATTGATAGACCAGAATCGTTAGGGCTTGAATATCTTTATAGTACAATGCAAGATGCATATATAACAGCAAAGGGCTCTGGCAAATATAATCGTGAGGTACATTTGAATGAGATGAGCAAGGTCATGAAATACTCTCAACAAGAATTTCTTATTATGTCGGAATTTGACTTTAGCGAAATTAAATCTCTCCAAATCATTTGCTACGACAGGGCTTATGCAGAGTTGTTGAAACAAATCTTTGTCGATGATCCTATTTCTGAGAAGATTATGTTATACGGCGATGAAAGTCTTTTTGAGAGAGAAAACCGCAGACTTAATCTTTCGTCATCAGAAGACAACGTTCGTCTGTCAACCGACTTTGAGGATGAATACTATTTCAACATCACAGGCGAGAAAATGTCTGAAGTGGAGTTCGATTTGTCTGCTTGCGAAGTTATTCATGACACAATAAACGAACTACGCTTAAAGGGTACTATAGCATGGAAGAAGACTGACATCCCGTTCAATATCTCTTTCGTTGACCCGAAAGCAAGGACAAAAGAATGGCTCGTATATCAAAACATTTAGTATAAACGACATGAACAACATAACGATAGTAAGAGGAAACATCTTCAATACGAAAGCACAGACCGTTGTCAACACGGTCAATTGCGTGGGCGTGATGGGGAAAGGCATTGCGCTGGTTTACAAACTGCGTTATCCGCAGATGTTTGATATTTACCACGATTATTGCAAGCGGCATCTTATCGGTATAGGCAAACTGTGGCTTTATAAAGGTGATGAAACCGACCCGTGGGTGTTGAATTTTCCAACAAAATTCCATTGGAAATATCCAAGCAAAATCGAGTATCTGGAGCAAGGACTGAAAAAGTTTGTTGACACATACGAGGAACGTGGCATTACATCCGTTGCATTCCCTATGTTGGGAACACATAACGGTGGACTTGACAAAGACACCGTCCGAACACTCATGGTAAGTTATCTGTCGCAATGCAATATTCCTGTTGAGATTTACGAATACGACCCAATGGCTTCAGATGATTTGTTTGAAACATTTAAGGAAAAATGGTTCTCCATTCCATACAACAACCTAAAAAAAGTTACTAAAATTAGGCAGAAACGGCAAATTGAAACTATAAATAACGCACTTCGAGATGATGACCTAAAATCCATGATTTCACTCATCTCATATCCCAACATAGGAATCAAAACAATGGAATGTTGTTTTAAGATAGTTATGAGGTATCAAGAAGAAAGTTCTCTTTTTGACTAATAGTACAATATTAGCCGCAAGCAGTTATCCTAAAGTGTTTTAATCGTAGAAATGCTTGCGGCTAATTGTGAATTTATCTAATCCTTTCCTGCATGATGCTGTCGGAAACGACTTTCAGGGATGCTTCATATCCATCTGCCTGTTTCCGTACCCACTCGATGGCTTTCTCGTCCCGATGAATGTTGAACACTTTGTTCAGCCAAAGCACATCATTGGCATTGCATCCACCCCAAGAGCGGATGGCACGGAATTTCAACGCATCATCGGCATACTGCCGCTTGGACTGCCATTGTACGATATTGCCCCACAAGGAGAAAGCGCATACCATACTCAGCCCCACAACAAAGGAAAAGACCTTGCTTGACTTTATGTCGAAACTGTGCCTGTGGATATGCTCCTGCGGTTGCAACTCTTGTTGCTCCCCTTGTTCTTCCTGCGATTTCTTGATAGCATCAAGTTGATGCAGGATCAAGGTGGAAAGTTGCGAGAATGCCTTCCATTGTTTCTCCAATAATCCTTTAATCTCTTCAGATTGGGCTTTTGCCGTTTCCGTTACCGTCTCTTTAATTGGGGATAAATCCAACTTGTCATTTCCGATTCGGTGTTGTTGGCTTGCCACATTGGGCAACTCTTCCAATTTACTTTTGATGCCATTCAAGGCTGTTTTGATTTCTTCGAATAGGATGAATACATTGTTGCTGTCTGCCATGATTACCTGTTGATTTTACGTTGTTTCTTCTTTTTCTTGTTTCTCAGATACGGGTCGTAAGGCTGCTGTTCTTCTGGCATATTGTTCGGCGAAAACAAACCTAACGAACCGATGATAAGGTTACCGCCATTATCTGAAACTGGGCTTGCATCCTTCTGATAAGCCTGCTGTTGATTGGATTGTTCCTGCCGTTCCTCGTAGCTGTTACGCCTTAATGCAGCGTCTATCTTGGAATAGCTGAATAGCCTGTCCACTTTGGAACCGTTGAAACGGTAACCGTTCATCGTAAAGATGATACCTTGTATCTCATCAGTCTGCCCCTTGTGCTTGAAGTTGACTTCTACGTCCTGTCGTTTTAAGTTATTGACAAGCACGTTCCAGTTGCCGCATCTGCCAACCTCCGTTTTAAGGATTTGGTATAACTCATACCTCGTCTTGTCAGGTTCACGCAATCGGTCTATCTTCACCTGCTCCTTGCCATTAGCAAAATGAAGCCCGTACATCTTGGTAAGTTCCTTACAGATACGCTCGCTGCGGAAGCGGTCGTTTCTGTCGGATATGGTCTTGCCATTATTGTCGATGCGGTTGAACGCAATATGCACATGCGGATGCTCCTTGTCAAAGTGCCGCCCGATGATGTACTGTGTGTTCTTGATACCCATCCGTTCCATATACTCACGGGCAATCTGCGCCATGACTACGTTGTTCAGTCGTGGCGCATCTTCCTTAGAAAAACTCAATGCGATATGCCCGACAACCTTTGTTACCCTCGGATTCATCTGTGCTTGCCCGATAAATCCTTGCGCTATCGTGTCGTTATTTTCCAGAAATAAACCGTCCGCATCTATGATTTGAGTACCCTTCTCATCGTTCAGGATGTAGTAAACCACACCCTTGAAGTCCGAGCCTTTCATGATTTTTGCTATCATAGGCGTATCCGATTTACAAGATTGTCTATCTCTATCATCAGTGTGCGGCAGGGAATAAACACGGAGGCGTACCCTTCCGCATTCGCCTTTCGTGCCAGTTGATTCAGATTGTTCGCCATACCGCAGAGTTTGCGGATAAGTTCGCCATGCTCTTTCGATAGCCGTTCTTTCACACTGCCTTCTGTAATGCAACCACGAATGAATTCACTGGCAGAAACACCTGCTGACTTTGCTTTGGATTTCAATAGGTAGTAGTCCTCTGTTGCCATTTTCACCGTAACATGGTATTTCAGTTTCTCGGTGGCTCCTTTGACGGGACGGCCTCCCTTGTTGGCTCGCTCCCGTCTGTTGCCTTTTACATTATTCTTCCTTTTTTCGTTGTCCATGATTTTCTGTTTCTTGATTTGATTACTGATTATAGTAGTTATACAGTAGATAGACCAACGGGATGTGCCTTCCCTGCGATGTTTGGAGCGGGGCAAGTGGTTTCGGTCTGCCCGAAACATAAACTTGCCCCTCCAAACTTCGTTACAAGTGATTTAGAGCAACTCTGAAAGATGCCCTAAAGACACTCGGTTGGTCTTGTCTTAATTCCTACAATTTACGCCATTGCTCGATGTCTTCCCCGTAGGCTTCCATGTGCTGACGGGCGAGGTTCTCGATAAGCCCTGATACACTCATGCCACGTCCACCGAGGCGGCGCACGATTTCGTCCAGCCTATCACGGACCTCCCCACTGACGAACACGGGCTTGCGGTCGGCAATCTTGGGTACCCGCAGAAAGGTGGCACGGTATTCGTCCAATGACAGTCTGCGCTGTTTGCTGCTGATACGTCTGGCGATTGTCCGTTCCACGCTAACGTTATCCGCCTCTATTCTCTTTGTCTCGTTGTCTGATCCCTCGCTTGTTTCCGGCTCGTCCAATACAGGAAAGAGATTGCCCGCTTCCACAACAGGTTCTTGTTCTGTTACGGAAGAACTCTCTTCCGGTTCGTGTTTGGGCATGGAAGGCATATAGTCTTCCAACTTGAAGTTTTTGAACGCTTCATCGTTCTCAATGTTTTTGAATTTCTTGCTCATTGTTGTTTCTTGTTAAAGTGAATACTTGTTGGTCTGTATGCGCATAGTTGACCGTTTGTCGGGAGCAAAGTAAGAGGCTTTAGTTCAGTCAGTCAAGTACTTGGATTCTGTTAGGCAATTTTGTGTAGTTTTGCCTTATGGCGGTATGAACAATGGTGCAGACTTCTTCGATTTGCCGGATATGAATCACAGGAAGAACAAAGATGTATTTACGGGTAAATTTGAATTAAGTCCTTATTTTGTTCTTGGCATTCTTGCTAAAATCCCCAATTAAGATGATAACGATAAACAGCACCCCGGACAACCTATGCCATACCGGTGCCACATGCTTCCACTTTTAGAAAATCCATTGTTGGATAACTGATTATATATTCCTTTGCGGCAAAAGAAACAATAACATCAAAGAATAACGTATATGGAAATCGTATCTATCGAAAGACAAACCTTTGAGGCGATGGTCGCCAAGTTCGACCGCTTCGTTCACCGTATGGAAGCAATCTGCCAGCGGCACGGCGAAAAGAGAATAAGTGAGTGGATGGACAATCAGGACGTGTGCCGGATGCTGAACATCAGTCCCCGCACGTTGCAGACTCTGCGGGACAACGGTACGCTTGCCTACTCACAAATAAACCATAAGACGTATTACCGTCCCGAAGATGTGCAGCGTATCGTTTCCGTTGTGGAGGATAGACGAAAAGAAGCGAGATTCAAAGGACGGACGATATAATCTCAGTGCAATAAATAAAGTATAATAACAATACCCACTAAATTCAAAGTAACATGAACGAATTGATTAACAAAGACAACGAGTGGATAATCCACTTCATGGGCAGCCTTGACCGTCTACTGGACAACTACGAGCGCCTGACCGCCAACTACCGCCCGACATTGGGCGGAGAACGTTTCTTTACCGACAAGGAGGTTTCAGCACGGTTGAAGGTAAGTCGAAGAACACTTCAAGACTACCGCAACGAAGGACGGATAGCCTATATCCAATTAGGTGGCAAAATCCTCTACCGTGAATCCGACATAGAGAAGATGCTAACTGACGGCTACCGCTCCGCCTACCGACAGAAGGCAATCTGATTTTCTTGAAAGAGTGCAGTTTGCCGTCTGCCCTATAATTTGCGGTAGTAATGGACTTGACAGCAAAAAGAAAAAGGAACGGTTTACGGATGAAGCATCAAGATTCCGCTTCGTCTGTTAGCCGTTCCTTTTCTTTGTCTTCTGATTTCCCGTCAGTCGCTTGTTTCCGTTGCCGGATGCCTTTCGAGCGTATGGTCGGCAGAGGCAAGGTTTTCGGGCTGAATACGCTCCGCAGGAGGAAGATTCTGCCCGAAACGGCTTTGCCGCCTGACCTTGCCACTGCCATCAGTGCCATGCGCTACCTTTGCATCCGAGCATCGGGAACAGGTGACTGATGGGATGAACCTCAACTATACCATAGGTTGCTTCCTCTGCCACAAGATACAAACAATGTTATTGAGTTCTCTTTCTTGGTGGCGTAGATTTCATTTATCACAAACCGTCTGAACAAGATACTTTCTCTACTGCATATCCTGAATGCAATGGCTATAACCATTTCAAGATTATAAACATCATAACTGATACCATCTGGTTGCTTGATATATTTTATCGTATCACATTCGTTTAACTCCTTATTCCTATATATAGCATGAATCGCTTTACGAATGTCACAAGAGAATACTCCAAACAGGTCGGCGATTTCGAATTGTGTCATCCATACGGGTGCGGTCGGAATAGTGACCATACCCGCTTCACTGATTGTGATTATACCTCTATCCATAATATATTGCATTGACATTGTTTAGTTACTTTTGTTTGTCTTTTCGCCGGTAGATTGTTTCTTCCGGCGTTCCATCAGCTTGTCCATATCCTTTGAGATTTTGTCATCGGTTATACGTGCATATCCCTGTGTCGTCCGAATATTGGAGTGCCCCATCATCTTGGCGATACTCTCTATCGGTATATCCGCTGAAATAAGGAAAGTTCCGAAACTATGTCGGCTTTGGTGGTAGGACAAGTTATCCTCTTTGCCTATGATTACACCTAACTCATGAATTTCAAACCACAAGGCGTCACGGTTAGGAAGCGGAAATACGGGCTGTTCGTCATTGACCGTGTTGTACAGCGACAATATCTGTTCCGCTATGGGATGCAGGGGTATGAACGCTTCCACCTTTGTCTTCTTGCGGTTGATACGGATATACCGTCTGCCCTCCGCATTCATCCCGATGTGGTGGGGATGCAACAACTGTATATCCACATACGCCAATCCTGTCAGGCAGGAGAATATGAAAGCCCGTCTCGCCAACTCCAGCCTGTTGTCATACATCGGGGTGGAAAGTATCTTCTTGAACTCATCGCGGCTGATGTATCTGTGCTTTGCCTCCGGTTTGGTTTCATATTCCAACTCCTCGCAGGGATTCACTCGGATTATCTCCTTATCGACCGCCAGATACAACAGGCGGTTCAACCATCGCAGACAATGGTTGGTCTGAGATGCTCCGAAGTTCTTGCATCTTTTCAGATATGCCTTATAAGATTTGCCGAAGTCCTCTGTAACTTCTTCAAAACAGATGTCCTTTTTACCCGATGACACAATATAGTCTGTCAGGTACTTCTGGTAATACATTGAACTTCGATAGGAGGAGGTTGAATCTATTTCCTCGGAGTGTTTCTTTAACCGCTCCCGTTCCCATTCTCCCATTTGCAGGAGGGTAGTCGGATGAATGTTGTTTTGGGTGATGTAGCTCTTCAACATCTCTGCACTGACTACACCTTGCGATTTCAGTATTTCCTCGTATGCTTCTGAAATGATTCGGAGATATTCCTGCAAGCGGTTGTTTTCCCTTGTGGACTTTATCTCGTTCTTCTTGCCATTCCAATCTTCGGGACGGCAATAGATACTTGTGCTTATGACCGTCTGTTTCCCGTCAATGGTTATGCGGCAGAGAACGGCGGTCGTACCGTCAGCCTTTACCTTGCTGCGGTTGATATAGGGTAATAGTGAAAATGTACTTCGCATATCGTTTGCTGTATTAAAGGGTAAGTTTGAAATCCTCGGTAGCTTTGATGAACCTGTCCATGTCCTCAAAGAGTTTTTTCGGACTGACACGGGCGTACACCTGAGTGGTGGAAATATCGGAATGCCCCAACATCCTACTGATGGTCTCAATCGGCACACCAGCTTCGAGCGTAATCAGCGAGGCGAAACTATGCCTCGCCTGATGGTAGCACAGGTCATCCTTGATGCCTGCCAGTGCCGCCAACGCTTTCATGTGCCTTCTAAGATTGGGCCAGCGAAGTAAAGGAAACAAGGTTTCTCTGTCCTCACTGCTATACTTATTGATAAGCGCAATTGCTTCGGGCAATAGTTTTACACTGGCACGGAGTTCGTTTTTCTTTCTGCGGTATTTCAACCATAATGCCCCGTCCCCGTCTGTCTGCAAATTATCATGGGTAATCGAAACGACATCCGCATAAGATACACCTGTGTAACATCCGAAGAGAAACATATCCCTTGCCAGCATATGGGATTTGCGGTATGCAGGTATTTCCACGTCACGGATTTTCTCAAACGATTCACGGCTCAATGCCCGTGGAGTCGTTTCCGTTTTCCTCGGCAGGGTGAAATGTTGGAAGTGGATTTTATCGGCATGTCCCTCTTTATAAGCTATACGGCAAATCTTCTTAAGTATGGCAAGATAATGTCTGGCAGTATCGATTGCCTGTCCTTTATCTTCCGTGACAAATGTCTGATAGTCGTGGATGAACTGTTCCGTCAGTTGCCCGAAAGCCAAATCCTTGACCTTGTACTGATGCTTGATGAACTCTCCGAGTACCAGCCGCATATAGTGATAGCCAGGATAAGTACTTTTGGCACGATCAATACCGATACGTGCCTTGATGTCATCACAGACAACATCGGTCATTTTCATAAGGGTCATCTGCGTTTCCATGCTGCCTTGAAAAAGGTCTTTCACATCGGTGGCATCGAAATCAATTTTGCGTTCCACAAGATTGTCGAATGCCATGTTTACCGCCAGTAGCAACTTGTCAATCTTGGCATTAGTCTCCACCGCCTCGCGGCTTTTTCCGTTCAGACGGCTTTCACGGGGATTCCACAATTCGGGAGTGCAGGACAACTTGCATCCGAACTGCGCCATCGTGCGGTTCACTGTAATTCTTCCCATTATCGGGGCTTTGCCCGACTTGCCCAGTCCGCTCTTTTTGAGGTAGAGCAGCACCTTAAATTTTTCTACTTTCATACGCTTATATTTTTAGATGCAAAGTTACTTGCCATATAAGCGTTCCTTGATAAGCAAAATGCTGAGTACGAGTGCAAAGAAAACGGTGAGGATTTCTTTTCATTGCTTTCCGTTACCTGTTCTCGTTCCGGTAACTGCCCGGCTAGCGGTCTGGTAACTGAACAACCTCAATATTACGTTGTCATTTGCATTTTCTCAATTTGGCAAAATACTGAAACCATGCTCATTTCAAACGGTTTACGTTTAATCTTCTTCTGTCTGCTTTTCCTTGCGTAGCCTATCACTTTCCATTGTTTTAGGCACAGCTACGCAACCCTGCAACTGGCTGGAGGAACTGATATTTATACGGTCAGCAAAATGTTGGGACATACAAATGTGCGAACAACACAGGTGTATGCAAAGGTTGTTGATGAAAAGAAAGAGAAAGCTACAGAAACCATTAAATTGGATTTATCTCAAACAAAATAACCATTATTATACTTTGTAAGTATAGCCATCTGCGTAAAATCTGCGTGGGTGGCTTTTTGTTTTTATCTATGGTCTTTTCTTCTGACCATCTTATGATTCCTTTATGATTGAAGACATTATCATAAAAATCTACTACTGATATTCTCCACTATTCATGTTGATAATCAATGGGTAATCCTTATGATGATTATGTTTCGTTACTGCTTATTTATGTGATGTATTACACTATGAAATCAGTATGCGTAATCGCTGTTATTTTGCCGAAAAATCAAAAAACAAGTAGCAATATGAGTGAGAAGAACATTACATTTGAAGATTTACCCAAAGCAATGTCGTGGTTGATGGATAAATTGAATGAGCTGGATTCTAAAATAGATGGATTAAACAATCAGAATCAAAGCGTTCCAACCGAACAATGGATGAACCTTAAGGAATTGTGTGATTATATTCCCAGTCACCCGGCAGAGCAAACTGTATATGGCTGGACGAGTTGTCATCTAATCCCATTCCACAAAAGAGGGAAGCGTATCATGTTTCTAAAATCGGAAATTGACGAATGGCTCCATGCCGGCAAAATCAAATCTGATAAAAACTTGGAAGATGAAGTAGCCCAATTCATAAAGTCAAAAAGAAATACCAAATTCTAATGGATTCAACCAATTTATGCAATGCGCTCAGAATGGAATTTGAAGGGATCTTTGAAAACAAGATTCCTTTGGATGCTTTTCCTGCCAAAATTCAAGATATGATATTGGCTCTATCCCGACAAGAGAATTATTCCATAGAATATATGATGGCTTCTCTTTTGGTGGCAGTGTCAACCGCTATCGGCAACGCTGTCAATATCCGTATTCGTGGTGGTTGGATTAGTAATCCTGCCCTTTATATGATATTGGTAGGTCGTCCCGGAATGGGTAAAACTCCACCATTGGATTTTGCTTTCCGCCCTATCCGCAAGCATGATGCACAAGCTGTCAAACAATTCAAGTTGGAGATGGAGCAATATAACAATCTGATAGAAAGTTATAAAGGCAAGAAAGAAAACACTACTCCTTTGCCTGATAAACCTATTTTGCGGAGAACTATTATATCAGACTTTACTCCAGAAGCGTTAATGCGTGCGCTTGATGATAACCAGAGAGGTATTGTGGTATATGTGGATGAGATTATGGGGATGTTTAATGCTGTGAACCAATATAGCAGAGGACAACTTATTGAACAGCTATTGACAGCGTTCAGTGGTAAGCCTTTAGATATTTCAAGATGTAGTATGCCTATACCGATTCATATAGAACATCCCTTTATAAATATTGTCGGTACGATGCAAACAACTCGTATGCACGAACTGATAGGGAAAGGTTATAAAGAAAATGGATTGATTGACCGAATTATTTTTGTTTATCCATCGTCCCAAGAAATTTCTGATTGGCAATTAGATGAAGACTCTTCCTTTGCAACTTTTGAGAAATACTCGGCTATGTGGAAATCAATAATTGACAAGGTGGTTAGCTTGCCTTTTGTAGAGAATGAGAATGGTGGAAATATACAAAATATTCTGGATTTTTCTTCGGAAGCCAAAGCCTATTTTACAAATTGGCGTAATAATGCAATTCGAACTATCAATCAAATTCAAGATGACGGACTGGTGGATAGCAGAGTAATTAAGACTCCCATGATAACGGCTCGTTTAGCATTGATCCTGCAAATCCTTCGTTGGGCTTGTGGAGAGGTTCATAAGGATTTTGTGGATATAGATTCAACAAAATCGGCTATTGCTTTAAGTGAATATTTTGAGTGTTGTTATTCTGACATTCAGAAATATATGTTGAAAGAGAGCGTCGAACCTCAGAAAAAAGAATTACTTGATTGCCTTTCCGAAAGTTTCACTACTGCTGATGCCATTCAAGCCGGAAAAGAAGTAGGGTTGTCGGGAAGGTCGGTAATGTATTCTTTGGTTAGCCTTGCTACAAATAAGATTATCAAGAAGGTAAAGCGAGGTGAATATGAGAAGCTGCAATAAACGACACCTTTTGCAGTTTGCA
>ERZ835051.949-NODE-949-length-32086-cov-2.923262_pt1 | contig 32086 bp, 38 predicted proteins | sample MGYA00519575_ERZ835051 | MGnify/ENA primary metagenome ERZ835051 (study PRJEB31850, sample SAMEA3708769) | human gut metagenome | biome: human gut; feature: human-associated habitat; material: faeces | place: China | collected 2014 ... | reverse complement strand
GGATTCCGTGTGCCCGCAGCAGTGCCACCGTTACGCCGTCCCCGTCGGTGAGGGTGCCGGTAAATGTGCCGTCATAAACGGCTCCGCAGCCGCAAGAAGGGCTTCGCTCCTTCAGCACCGCCGCCTTACAGCCCAGCAGCTGATATAGCCGCAAGGCACACGCCGCCCCCCGGCGGTACTGCTCCGTCACGGCCTCCCCGGTGCACATCACCACCCGGTCCCCCCGCCGTTCCGACGGATTTCGCGGGGTGGGCAGACCGCCCATCTGCTCCGGGCACATCGGGATCAACTCGTGGCGCCGCGCCAGTTCCTCCACCCAGAGTTGTGGCTTGGATGCGCCGTCATACCGGCAGGGAAGGCCCAGCAGACACGCTGAGATCAGGATTTTCATTCTATCCCCTCCCCATAGCCCGGTGTTCCCGCTGAAGCTCCCGGTAAAGCCGTCCCGGCGTCCAGCTTCGGTTGTCCGGCGTCAGCACCGCCTTCAGGCACACGACCCCGGCCTGACGCAGCGCCGCCAACAGGCCGTCCAACTCCCGCTCCAAACCGCAGAATACCAGCATCTTCCCTCCGATGGGCACACCACTCTCTCTGCCAGTCTTTCCCTGGGCTAAGGCTTCCAGCGTTAAACCACAGTTCTCCTTCGCCACCGGCACGGCCTCTCCGCCGAACTGCTGAACGATACCCGCCACCGTTAAGATCTCCGGCAGCGTTTCAAACCCAAACAGCAATACCTTTTTCACAGCTCTACCTGCTTCCCGTTCAGGACCGCACTTTCCAGCCGATCCCCAGCGTAATACAATTTCAGGGAGAAAAACGGTTCGTCGGAATCCAGCAGCCGCAGAAAGATTTTATCTCCCTCCCACATGGGCAGGGTCAGCAGCTCCGCCTTTTTGATCCACGCCAGATCCCCCTCATCGCAGACGTGAGGTTCTCCGGTCCAACCGGTAGCGGTGAACAGGTGCATATACTCCGTGGGCCACTCCGTATTCACAAAGGTCACCAGTCCCCGGTAGCGGTAGTCCGTCAGGGTCAGGCCCGTTTCCTCCCGGCATTCCCGCAGCAGACAGTCCTCCGGGCTTTCCTTGTCCTCAAACTTGCCGCCAATGCCGATCCATTTATCCCGGTTGGCGTCATGTTCCTTTTTCACCCGATGGAGCATCAGGTATGCGTCCCCCCGCTCCAGATAGCACAGGGGGGATTGCAGAATGAAAGCACTTTGCCTCGTGAGTTTGCACAGGAGTGCAGTGATATTATTCGGGAGATGGATCCGACTGCAAAGACAATGCGTGTCATAACAACCTGTAATGGCGGTGAGGGTACAGACTGGAATGTGATTCAAAATTGGAGTGGTACGTATGGAGGAGATGTGACGAAATACGGTCGTGAACTCTCTCAAACGAACCAATTATTGAACGGGAATTATGGGACAGAGTGCAATCTATGGTGACTGAAAAAGCAAAGCCATTTACTGTTGGTACAGTTGGATTGTTTGCCAGAAAAGCCCGTTGTATGAATTGTGGATATACAATGCGTTCCAGTAAAACGAGTGATGGCAGACGATATTTGAAATGCTCTTGCAGACATGTATCAAAAGATTCTTGCATTGGTTCATTTATTTCTATACCAAAATTGGAAAAAGCAGTTATTGATGAATTGAATTGCTTATCCAGAGAATATCTTAACAAAGATGAGCTTGAACAAAATGTGCAATTCAATAATGACCTGCGAGGTCAAAAAGAAGCTATGGAAACGGAGATTGCTGCTTATCAAAAAAAGATTGCGGAATACACAAAAGGAATCCGTGAACTATATTTAGATAAGGTAAAAGGTATTCTTTCCGAACTTGATTACTTGGATTTATCTAAAGACTTCTCAACACAAAAAGAAAGGCTCGAAAAACTGGTAATTGATACGCAGAAACAGCTTGATGTTATTGAAAGAAAAATGCTGATTGGCGATAACAGACGACAGTTAATCGAGCAATATACAAATCTTGAACACTTAGACAGGGAAACGGTTGAAAAGCTGATTGATTATGTATTGGTCGGTAAGAAAGACCCTGTAACTAAGGAAATACCTATTGAAATACATTGGAATTTCTAAAGTTCTCATATCTGGCAGCTAGTATGCCAGATTATCGGGAACTATCTTTTAAAACCTCAATGTTGTCTTTACACAATCGCACCATCTGCTGCCATATCCTCATATAAATCCGTGATCGCATCGCCCTTCGACTGGAACTCGCACGCATTGAACGGGATTCCGCCTGCTGCCTGCGGCCAGATTGCCGTGGTGTGGTCGATATAGTATGGTCCGAACCCGGATGACTCGATCTGTGCCGGAGTAAGGTTGCGCGTGAGCTGCTGGACAATGGCGGCAATCATCTCCATATGGGCGAGTTCCTCGGTTCCGATGTCGGTCAGAAGTCCTTTCTGCATCTTATAAGGCATCGTATACCGCTGGGACAGGTAGCGCATAGAGGCTCCGATTTCGCCGTCAGGACCGCCGTAGCGCAGTAACCTATGATATCATTTTTTCTTTGAATTTTTTCTCCATCTTGAGAAGTCCTCACTTGAGAACACCCTTCTTCCGTCCACTCTCAGGCGTTCCAGCTGGATCTCGATGTTTGCACGCTCATCGGCGCCCGCGGCGAGGTATTTCTTTTTATATTTATTCGTCAAGGAACTTTTGACCGATGAAATGACCTCTTTCTGTGTCTTTCCGTCTGCTTTCTTTGATTCTACCACACTTTTCAGCATTTGATTCGCTTTTTCGTTCTCTCCTGCTGCCAGCGCCTCATTTACGTTGGACATATCGTAGAGTTGAACCTCTTTCTGCTCTGCCGGTCCTGTCTCTTCCGGCGTTGTGCTCTCTTCCTGTGTTTCTTCTGTTCCTCCTTCCAGTTCTTTCTTTTTCTTATTGATTACCGTATCAACCGCCTTGACTACCAGATCCTTATCAATTCCCCTAGATGCCACCTCATCAATCTTACTCTCATATGTATCGAGATCCCAGTTCAGCATCGCATCCGCCGCCTCCTGGATCAGAGGTTCGTTCTTTAAACCAGTTTTCATTGCAGAATCAACCTTTGTCTCTGTCTGTCCTGCTTTGATTAGATCGGATAGGATTCTGCCTCCTAGTTCTCCCTTCCCCTCCCTGTAGGCTTTCAGAGCCTTCTTGGTGTACATGGTGACGTTATCCGGGTTTGACATGTCATAGATTCTCTTTGTCTTCCAGTAGTCCCCTGTATCCATCTCTGTGATATCCAGCGCTGTATCAACCACGGCGCCAGCATCCCGGAGAAGGTTCCCAATCGGGATACCGGTCAGCCTTGAGAGCGGGTTCATCCACTTGTACAGGATGCCTGTCGGGGTGTATTTACTTTCTCCTGCTACGAATTTTTTCATCTCATTGCAGGCATATACGGCGTATTCAATTCCCTGCAGATCCATACGCTGGGAAGAGTTCCCGCCAAACATCGAAACAACATCCTTTGCAATCGGAATCAGATTCAGAACATTGAGGTTGTCTGCGATATTCCCGCCGAGGGCGTCAATATATTTCTCCCATATATCCTTATCATCATCGTCGTTTCGCACCACATCCATGACAGACGCGACCAGTGCTGTGATAATTCCGGTAGAGGCATATGCAGCGGCCACCCTGGCGAATTTTGCTTTCTCCGCTTTCCCGGCTTTTCCATTGAGCTCTTTGGAGTCTGCAATGTTCATCGCCGCGCGATAGAGCATATTATAGCTTTTAATAGGCTCTGACATGAAAGATGTATAGAATTTCGTCCAGTTCTCCCGCATCGCCCAGCTCCGATGAAAGACACTGTCTACTACCTGTGTCTTATCAATGATTTCAGAGAAGCGTTCTCCACTCTTCTGCAGAAACTCTTCCGAATCAACCGTCAGTTCCGGGTGCCGGGCGGCTGTTTCTGCCTTGGTTGCTAACCATAAGCGTTTCCATGCCAGTTCGTCACCCTTTCCAGCCCAGTCCATTGATTTATTGATCATCTTTTCCCGAACGGTATCCGCTCCAATCAGCATACTTTTCATACTACGGCCGGTATTGATATCAAAAAAGCCCTGGTCTTTCCACCAGGCAATCGGTGCATAATTCTTTACCTGGTCCCATTCTGCATCTGATACATGCAGTTTAATGCCCTGCGCAAGGTATTTCGGATCGATTTCTGCTGCCGCACGGAAGTAGGCGGTCGGCTGCTGGATCGCTGTTCTTAGGTTCCAGCCAACTGCGGCAGATTTTGCATTTCTTAGGAAATTCGAAGTCAATTCGCGTTCGCCGCTGCCGACTCCGTTCAAATCTTTCAGGAATGCATCCATCCAGGCGCTCATCTCTTTTCCATAGACACGCTCCATCTGTTCCCTCAGATTTCCCTTTTCCACATCGTTGAAGTTGTAATATTTTTGAAAATCCGACATCGGGACCACGAAAGAATGATAGCTTCCCATCTGATCCGCCTGGCGCGTGTAGACATCGAAGATATCTTCAATAATCAGGCTGTTTTTCGCGTGTTTTGTAGTGTTTTTCGTGATTCCCAAATTTTTCAGTGTCTGGATATCACGGCCGACATCCGCGTTTGTCTTGGCAATCTCGTTTTTATCGACCACAATCGGGAAATAATTCTGTGCGTTGAATTTTTTATACCCGTAGAGCGTCATGCTGACGTCGTTTCCCCACTGAGCCGTCTGGTCTGTGAAGAACTTTACAATTCCATCTGCAAGGGCTTTCTGTTTCGGTGTTAGTGTTTCCGTGATAGAATGCACGTCGCTTGGTGTCACCGTTACCGGAACATTTGCCTCTACCACTTTGAAGAGCTTCCTTCCTTTTATTTTGACTTCTCGTTCTACTCCCTGTGTCCGGATACCCCGAAGCTGATTATAAAGATGCTCCCGTGCCTGCGGACGCTTATCCAGGCAGTAAAGGCTCATCACCTGCGCCGGAGTCAATGAGATTTCTCCACCAGAGACCTTGAACGTCTGACGTTTTGCCTTGTTGCCGGTCCACTCCTGGATCTCTTTATCTTCGATTTCCAGCTCACCCTTTAAATTTTCCATATATTCCTGAGCTGTTCGGGTGTCTCTCATTTTGGTATCAAATCCGTCTCTCAGGCTCTGCTATACACTTGTGGCAGTGTTCCCCAGACGATCGAACGCCGTGAAACTATCCAGCATATGGACCTGCAGAAACTTATCCGCCGCACTCAGCGCCTTGATGGTCTTCTTATTTTTCCGTCCCTGCCATTCTTTCAGCGTGCTCTCTGCTGCCTCAGATGCTTTCTCATAGCGTTTGTTCGTGTACATCTTGTTGGCGTCTTCGATGCTGTGTTTCATCGCTGATACAGTTTCTTTTAAGGTTCGGAGCTCTTTTGCTGATAAGTCCTCCAGCTTCCGCCCTTCATCTGCCATGCTCTGGAGTTCATCTAGTTTCGAAACGAGATCCGGATCGACCTCGATGTACATGTCGCTCTTTTCGCCTTTCAAGAGACCATCACTCTTTAGGATGGAATCATACACCTTTTTCGCATCATTCCAATCCCTTGTGCGCTGCGTTTCGTTTCCATCTGCATTCAGTCTGGATGAGCTGTAATCGATGCAGGACAAGAACTTTGTAACTGCCGATCTCATGCTTTCCGGGACGTGGTCGCGATCCGTAGGAGATAAGAGCCATTTCTGCATCTTGGTAACATCACGAACGATCTGTTTCTTATCTTTCCGCCCCCGCTCTCGTTCCTCCACTTTTCCGCGGTATTCTTTCAGCTTCTGTTCGTATTCTTTCCGCTTTAAAATATACTCAGCCTCACGCTCATCCGCGCGGGCAAAGAGCTTATCCGCCAGTGTTGGCGGGATATTCCGGATATTGGCTTTATTGTCCAGGATCTCCTGTCCCAACATAACAGACATTTCATCTATATCCGCTCCATAGGGATTTTCAACTTTCGGGCGGGACTCGTCCAGGACGTCCGCAATCTGTAAAAGCTGGTCGGTCGGATTGATAATGTCCGCCGGGAAGAGATCCGGATGCAGTCCCGAAAATTCATTGTATGCCACATCCACACTCACACCAGCATTTCGGAAGGTAATCTTTCCAAAATATTTTTTTCGGAATGCATTGTAACCTCCCTCCGAATCCAGGTTGTTCCTTACCTCTTCCGGAACATAGATAGGTGTTCCTTTGATATCATTCAGAATATTCCGGTATACCTGCGTCTGCTCCGTATCTACCTGCTGTGATTTTTCCAGGATAGAATGCCCTATCTGAGAAGCTATACTCATCGTCTCCTGTGCGTCCAGGCGCTTCGCTTTATGGATGTAATCATAAAAGCGGCTTAAATTCTCTTCCAGTTTCTTCTGCGGATAGGTGGAATTATAGTCTTTCAGAAGCTTTCCGGCATATTTCCGGATATCTTCCTGACGCGGGACGTAGTCTTTCGTGAGGACCAGCTGATTCTTTAATTCCTCGTTGATTTTCCTCAGCTCACTATTTTCCCGAACTACCTCATCATAATCAATGTCCATATCGGAATCATCAATCTGGAAACGAACATCCTTCAATTCACTGATCGCCTTCTTTCTGGCATCCGGAAGATTGGGATCATAAAGAATCGTATTGACTCCTTCCTGGTTTAAGCGGGCTTTTAGGTTATCACTTGCATTGGTCGGCAGAATGACGGCAGCAACGCCATCTTTAAAATTTCCTTTCTGGATTTCGCCCGAAGCAACCGCATCTTTCTTAAATACAATTGAAATGTCTCCCATATCTTCCCCACCCTTACCCGGTTTTGTTTTTAATGAGATAGGGCTGTTCATATCTAAACTTTCTACCAGCTTTTCTTCTGTCAGATCATTACGGGCAACCAATTCCTTATTATCTGTCTCTTCCAGTTCATTATCTCCAAGCTGATATTTAACATTTTCATTCTTGACATTGCGCAGTCTGTCAAATATACTGGAGATAGGCAGATAGTTGTAGCCGCTATGTTTTTTTGCAGGTTCGGCCTGGGCGTAGTTGAACGGGACACTATCTGCCTTTTCTATATCCACTTCGTGTAGATACATTCGATTTGTCCTGTCTACTTTTACAACGCATACCTCATAATACTGACCTGCATTTTCCCCATCTGTAATATTTATCTTTGCTCCTATTGAAACAGAATCATATCCTCTTCCTTTCCAGTCTTTCGAATATCTTAAAACCTTTCCATTTTCAATTACATCTTTTACCGTTGCAAAAGCGGCAGCTTTTTTGTCTCCATAACCATGCGCCAGATCATTGCGAACCGAACGCATACTTAAAGCAACATCCCCTACCACATCATTATGAACCACATTTCCGTAAGAATTATACAGTTCTATGATTTTGCTACGTATTTCCTTTGGATCTCCCTTAAACTCATCCCCGCGAATCGATGCGACACTGTCCATCTTCCGGACATAGTCATAGTTTTCTTCGATGTGCTTGTCTGTCACCTGATCCGGTTTTGCCAGCTGGAAGCGCACAGCGCTCTCCGTGCTTGTCTCACCCATCTTATAGTTCTCGCTTGCCTGATCCAGTGCATCCATCCAGAGGTTTCTTGCTTTTTCAAACGAATCTTTCTGTTCTGCCAACGTTTCGGCCGCTTTTCCTGTGTGCTCGTTTTTAATAAGACTCTTGATTGCATCCAGCATATCACTCAGGAAATCCACAATTTTCTGTGCGACCGTTTTATCCTTACGGGCGATTTTCTGAACAAATTCCTCATCATTCCAGAATTTTCCCGTAGCATCCGCGGCAATCTCCTCCATGATTTCATCCCTGGAGAGCTTCTGACCGTGTTTCTCGTAGGCTTTTTCATAGCTTTCCGTCATCTGTTCCAATGTCTGACCCTCTGCGGATAAGTAAGCGCTGATAACTGTATCACGATAGGATGTGAAATGCTCCGGAGCATTCTCTTTGATAAAGTGAGTTAGTTCGTGGCTGTTTGTTCGAAGAAAGTTTTCTGAGTTGGCGGAGATCCGGATCGTGCCTTTCTTTCCTTCGTATTCACCCACTGCTCCGGATTCCAAGGAATCCTCCAGGATGAATTTAAGCCCTGTACGCTTTCCGAGACTTTCTGCAAGGTTCTGCTGCGCCTGTGTCGCGTTCTGGGACAGATTTTCCAGTCCGCCCTGGTGCGCCGGCCCCTGCTGCCGCCGTCTTGACATGCGATCCAGCTCCAGTTTTCTGTCCTGTGCTCCTGCTTTGTATGCCGCAAGCTGCTGTTCTCCTGTCAGATATAAGGATAGGACTGATTTTTCCGCCACTCCGATATCGGACGCATAGCGCCCAGAATCATAATACCGGTTAAATGCGCGGCGATACTGCGATACCGGAACCTCCGGATCGTAAGATTCGACTGCTGCCGTTCTTCCATTTTCTCCCAGGTCTGAGAAGATATCATTCAAATCTTCTCTATGGCTTTCGATGTATTCCTTTCTCCGGGTTTCCTCTGTCATATTCTCAGCGTATTCTCTGGCATAACTTTCCTGTACAGAATCCGGATGGGCGCGTTCTGCTGTTTTCTCGCTCTGCTGATTTTCTGCCGGCCGACTTGTTTCCGCTTGCAGACTTGTTTCTTCCTGCTGACTTGTTTCTGTTTGCTGACTTGTCTCTGCCTGCCGGTTGCTTTCGGTCTGTGTGTTCATCTGCTCTGGAATGTTGCTGATGGAATTTTGCACATTTTCAGAGGTGTTATCAACGTTTTCGTTGATATTGGTAACGTTTTCATTGATATCATCAACGTTTTTGTTGATACCAGTAACGTTTTTGTTGATATTAGAAACATTTTCTTTTGCATTTGGAACGATTTTCGAAGCAGCTGGCATATTTTCATCCGAAACAGGAATATCAGAGATGGCTGTACTCCCCGCCCCTGCGTTATTCTGTGTATTTTGAACCATGCTCGAAACACCCTCAGAAGCCACCGGCGCACGCTGCTCTTTGGCCTGCTGCTGTGCCGTCTGTTCCTCTGGTGTGATTGCTCTCTGTTCCGCGTATTCCTGCGCCATTGTTCCGCGCTGTAAGAAGGTTCCAAGCGCCTGCGCCCCGGCACCCATGATTGCACCTGAGGTTGCACCGCCCAAAGCCGCCATGCCGACATTCTGGGCGATCTCTTCATAGGCCCGCATCTGCGCCTGCTCTTTGCTCATTCCCTGGCTTATGTAATAGTTCACCGCTGTGTCATAGTTTGATTTATTTCCCATGATCATCTTGTCGGTAATGGTATTCATGATTTCCGTCGCGCCCTCTTCAGAACCTTCCGCAATTGCCTGCTTCGCCAGGTTTTTAATGACAGCCTTTGCACCTTTCCCTGGTACTTCTTTCATTCCCTTTAATTTTCCAAGACTGAAGTTTTCTCCGACACCTTCCGCTGTTCCCTGGGCGGCGCCCTGGAGCAGCGCCTGATCGCCGGTTGCTCCCCTGTTTGCTGCATCCACATACGCATCCGTCGCCGCACTTCCGCCAGCCATTACAACATTCAGTGCTCCCAGCGGCATACGGGAAACAGATTGAGCCATCGACAAGCCTGTATCGATAGCGAAATCTCTTACCGGGGTTCCGCCGATCGCCTGTTTGATTCCCTCGTTAGAGGCATTCATGATTGCATTTCCTGAGAATGCCGGATCATTCAGATCAACCGGGGTATTCCGTTTCTTGTATTCCTCCAGGATTGACTTATATTCATCGGTTGAACCTGCATTCATCAGATCCTTGATTTCTTTCGTCTTGTCAATTCCTGTTTTGGTAGCTGCGTAGACATATCCCTTCGGGCTTTCCATTGCTCCATAGACGTTATAACCGACACCAGCAAGCACATTTCTCCGTGACGCATCTCTAACCGTCTTGGTCTCATCGTGTCTCAATCTGGCGCTCAGTGTGTCCTCGAGACCTTTTTCGAACTCGTCCGCCGTGTCTGTGCCGTATTTTCCGAGGAGATAGTTGTACATCTCTTTTTCGTCGTTATCCATGTACTCCGAACGAAGATCCGGTACTGCTGATGTATCTCTTACTTTCGCCGCCGCTTTCAGATCCCCGATGAATCCATCTGAATAGCCTTTCAGGTTTCGGCTTCCTTTTTGGACGTATTCTTTATATTTCGGATCTGCCTGCGCCTGGGCGAAGGTGATTGTTCCCTGCTTTCCGGAATAAGTCAGGCCGGTAGAGGAACGGAAGCTCTGGTTTCCTCTGTTCGGAGTGCGTTTGGCATAGTCCAGTACCATCTGCGTAAATTCCTGGTCGCTATACGGGCGCGTGCCATTGGCACTCACCCGCGAGGTTGTGGCTGCTCGCGGGGTGAGGGTTGATTTTTGGGAAGCTGCTTTTTGTGTTCCAGTTTTGCTGGCAGCATATTCCCTAGCATAATTTGTTGAATGTTTTTTTAAATATTCACTGGGTGCCATCGTTTCGTTCGGTATATTTCGATAGCCATCAAGATATTTCTGCCTCTGTCTCCTTCCCTCCTCCAACTGATAATCTTTCATTGTTTTTTTGCTCTTGGTGGATGTCGTGGAAGTATTTGAATATGAACTACTCAAGGAAGAACCACTCGAAGATGAGTTATTTGAAGATGAGCTACTCGAGGATGAATCATCTAACGATATTCCTAACTCATCAAGATATTTCTGCCTTTGTCTTCTTCCTTCCTCCAGCTGATAATCTTTCATTGTTTTTTTGCTCTTGGTACTCATTTAACTTTCTCCCATTTCTTTTTCCATTCGTCGGCGAGTTTTTCTTTAGCAGCACTTTCTTTCGTATGCACGGTATTCGAATTTCTCGTCAAACCAGTAGCAAGTACTTTGTCAAGCTTAGCTCTTACTTCTGGACCAAGTGCATCTTTCTGTCTTTCGTCTTTATACATATCTACCAATCCATCTTTTTCAAGACTGTTCATGATTTCATCTGCTACTGCTTGTCCTTGTGTATTCAATGCTGATATGTAGACATCGTGAGCTTCCTGCCATCCCATAGTATTCTGGGTACTTGATGAACTTGATTTCTTCTTCGACGAAGACGATCTTCTTCTTCCACCCGAGCCGCCCGAGCTTGCCGCTTTCTGTCTGGCAAGTGCCATCTCAGCCTCCCAGTTCGCCTGCTCCTGCGCCGCCTGCTGCTTCTGGAATGCAAATTCCTGCGCCCACTGGTCCGCCGCTACCTGGTCCTGATACTGGCCATAGTCATACCCGTATTCCTGGTTATATCTGCCGTTATAATAATTGAGGTCATTATAGTAATCGCTGACCGTATCTCTATATCGCTGATAGTCCGTGTTATCAAGACCGGTTACTACATTCATCTGATTATAGAGGTTTTGTCCCTCGTCGTTATATCGCTGATATGCGCGGTCATAGAAGTCCAGGGCTTTATCATTCAGCATCGATACATAATTGTCATAGGCCTGCTGCCCGGCGGCTGATGCGTAGGTATTGCCATAACCGCCCGTCAATGACGCTGCGTTCCCCATCGTGTCACGCATCGCAAGGTTTCCCTGGCGCAGATACTGATCGCGGTACATTTTATAGAGATCGTCATTCGTCATATCTTCGGAGGTGTAGGAGAACTTCGGGCGGTTCAGGATATTGTCCAGGATATCCGAAATCTGACCTTCGTATTTGCTTTCAAACTCGTCCGGTTTGTTCCGTTCCAGCTTTCTCGTCTTTTCATAATATTCATTCACCCGGTCAGAGCGCTGGTAGGCCGGTTTTGCTTCTGTTCCTCCGGATGCAGAGCCGGATGCGGTTATCACTCCGGCTGTGACGTTGTTCGATGGTGCTGCATTAGCCAATTCCTGTGCTTTGGCCGCTGTGCTATTGGTCGGCTGAGCACCGCCCTGCAGCATTCTAAGGAGTTTCGTGTTCTGGCTTGCTGAACCCGAATATCCAGACATCCCATACTCCTCGGCAAGCTTCCGTCTGGCTGCATAGCTGGAATCTCTTCCTGAGCTATTTAGGTAATCTACGATACTTCCTACTGCCATTATTTATCCCCCTCCCTTTCTTCAATTTCTCCCGCGCTCAAGATAGCCGCCATCTTAACCAAGTTCTGTGCCTGGTTGATTCCTTCTACCTTTAAACTATTCAAGATATTCATGACTGCTTTGATTGCAATTTCATCATAGATATATTTCTTCATGACTGCCTCCTAACTTCTGCTTTCCAAATCATCCAGGCGATCATAGATATCCTGGATCGTTTCTGCCACGCCCCAATAGTGGGTCTTCCCGGAAAAAACAGGGTGATTGAGATATAATTCCTGTGCATAGGCATTGGACGGAGACAAGACACATCCATAGTGATCCAGGATCCTCTGCGGTTTTGTATCGCTGATATTCCCCGTTCCATCCCAGCCGGTCCAGAAGCAATACAGATCGTTATCTCCCATTCCGGTACTCTGATCGCCGGTTCCCAGATACTGACCCCGGCTGGTATCGAACGTATAGAAGCCGCCGATATATACCGCATCCTCATCCGCCTCAAATGCCCCACCCTTACACCGGATATGTGAACCGGTAATTGTAGCACCTTTGACCGTTCCCGAAAATGTTGCATTTCCAGATGCGTCGAGTTTGAAATTCGTGGAGTTTACCACCAGACGGTTACCGGAGATTGTAACCTGTCCAGATTCCAAAGAGATTTCCGATGATACGGTTCCCTTTGAAACCTTCATATCAATCTTGCTATCCGTGACTTTGAATTTTGCATTCGTGTTCTTTTCGAAATCAGATACCTCCACCTTAAGTCCATCCAGGTCGAACTTGAGAGAAGCCACCCTCTTCTCATCTTCCAGATACTTCGTCAGCGCCTGGTTAGAGTAATTATCCTCCGGCGTCAGATTATCGAACATGTAGCGAAGCTGTTCGTTAAGCTGATAGAGATAGCCTGTGAGTTCTTTTTGGTCCATCTTGTCAAAGCCTTCCATTGCTTTATACTGCGCCATCAGATTTCACTCCCTTCTTCGATGTATTTTCCGACTGCAATCAGGCGGGCTTTTCCCTTTCCTTCCAGTCTCCAGCGATAGTGAAAGCACCGCATTGGTTTAATCGGAATCGTGTAGGTTCGTTTTCTTGTAGCGTATACAGTGAGCATCCGGCGAAATGCAGCGTCTGAATCATGTTTTAGAAAGACTTCTACCTGGCTCCCTCGTTCCAATTCCAGGAGAAACTGAATCTTTCCGATGTATTTTCGATTCAGAAGACTTTCTTCCAGGTCTCCCGTTTCCAGATACCATTCTATCGGTTCTTCTCCTCCTTCAATCTGGCGAAGCTCCTTGTTTTGATTGATGAAATACAGTTTTCCGTCTCCCGATGCAGTAAGAAGCATCTGCGTATCATCTTCTTTATGCCAGAGTCTTTTGGCTGTGTCATAGACCAATAGCCTCTTACCTTTTCCTGTTTCTGCTGAGAGATAGTATTTTTCTTTATATTTTCCTGCCACTCCCTCCGACAGATTGAATTTTTCCAGCACCTCCGACAGGGCAAACGGGACGCCTCCGGTATACCCATACACACCGGTATCAGAAAGGTATATCAGCGTGGTTCCCACCAGTCTCACACTTTCATTACATCCCTTCATCACACCCGGGGCTTCCTGTGTATGAATCTGGATGTTTGACGGCTTATTTCCGTACACCTTATGAATCGTATGCTCTTTGAAAAACAGGGCATATCCGGAGTAAGTGGCCGCTGCTGTGAAATCTCCATCTGAGCCTATCGTTGCCGCATAAGAGTCTGTTGATATACCCTCAAACACATTCCAATTCAACGGATCTCCAAGTTTGCTTGCATAGACCTCATGGTTCTTACTGCTGCAGCCCCACAGTCTGTTTTCGCATTCCGTCAGAAAGTCCATATCCGGAACTTTCCGTTTTAGCGTCAATCCTGAATCCTGTGTGAAGCTTTTCTCCAGAGCTCCTATCACTGTGATGCTGTCGTCTGTTTTTGCCTGGATGGTGGCTGTCTTATTGTAGTCCGCATTCGTGCATCCGGAGAGCTCCACGCCATCATACTGATTGAACTGCTTTCCAATTCCTGTACATGATATTTTTGTATAGGTGGAACCAGTGTAAGACGGGGCGAAGGTGGCGGTCGATGCTTGGGCAAATGTCTTTTCCATCGAACCAAATTCTCCGGAATCCGTGTTTAAGTACACCTTATCCGGAAGAATGATGATGTAGGCACCCATTCCAACCATGATTTTTTTACTATCTGTTACCTCGCCCTTTTCCTGGTCGTTGTAATACAGTTTCGTTCCATCCACATAAGCCAGACCGTTCTTCCAATAGAGTCCGTTCGGCTTTTCTAGGATTTTTATGACCGCCCCGCGCGCTTCCCTCGGACCGGCGGCCGGATAATAATCGGAGGACATATTTTTCATGTCCGCGAAATATCCATCCTGCACGATCTCTCTGGTATCGAGCCCGCCGAAGACCCCTTCCTGTTTTCTGGTCCTACTGACCGTATTAATAAGCGGCAATCTCATCATTACCACCCCCTGAACTGTGCTGTGTCTTTTGGGATATGACTTCTTCGGTAATATGCTGCAAATGTCTGGAAGGATGATTCAAACGCTGCCACGCTGTTGTTGTATCGTTCTATCTCTCCGTTTTTATAGTCAATCTTGGCAGCTAAGTAGTTTGAATAGACATCTCCGAAACGATCCGGAACCAGAAGAGTTTTTTCAAAGTCCCGATCATAATCGTATCCATCAAACTCTATATCATTTCCTTCCGCCATGTTCAGAATCTCATCCACAACCATTCCCTCTACCTCTGACAGCCAGGCTGTTTTTACTCTGGCATCGTACTGGTTCAGCTTTTCATCATCTACCCTTGCCAGAATCTCCGCTATCTTCATAATTTCATCGCCTCCTCATAGTCTCTATTCTGACAGCTTTTTTTATTTTTTTCTCCCACACAAAAAGCCCACCACATTGCTGTGATGAGCTTGTACATCTTATATGTTACGCTTTTATGATGTGTCCATCTTCCGCGATTCTATCCGCCGTCAGCATCCAGCCGTCAGAATCGAACGCATACAACTGTCCATCAATCCGGCAGACTGTATCATGCAGATATTTGTAACCTTTCAGGACATACCACCAGCGTCCATCCTGCCAAATCCAGCCTCCGACATACTCCCCGGAAATCCATCCGAGCGAGGTCTCGATCCAAGGTTTTCCATTTACAAAGCACTTCCGAAGTGGCTGCACGTGCTCTCCGTTATTATAACGTCTTCCGGAATCTGCCCCGCCCGGGATTGTTCGGATAATCAATGTCGGCGATGCCAGAATGCACAGACCGCGCATGCCGCTCTTTACTTCTTTCAGATCGGTGATCGATACCTGCGGGGCGCTCGGCTGTGAAGCTGCAGCTCCATCCTCCGCCGCCCAAGTCTTTTTGAAATTCTCAAATGTCCCATATTTCTGCTTCAAAATTCCCGTGCCGCTGCCCCAGTCCGGCAGATAAAGATGCGGTTTGTCTTCCAGACTCTTCCAATCTCCTCCCCAGGCAAGTCCCAGCCCCTTGGCAATCTCAGCCGCTTTTTTAAACATTCCTGTTCTGTCATTAAATGCATCATCTGACGTGCTGCCATCTCCATCAATGTCCATTATTAAATAAAAATCAAAGGCGATTCCCCACTGATGCTGTGAACTGTAGCTGCTGCCCGGTGCATTGGTTACCTTTTTTCCCGGTTTTGTACGTCCCTGAGCATAGAGGGCATCCTGCTCTGCTACTGTCCGGAATGTTTCCCCAATCGTCACTGCAATCCCTTGTGTCACACAGGCTTTCATCCACGCACCCGCAAGACGCTGGAGACGCGGATGGCACAATGTAATATCTCTCATATTTGTCCTTTCTACGAACACAGGGCGGAAAATATCCGCCCTAAATCATTATTTGCACTCATCTGCCGGTCCCGGCTTTTTTGTTTCTGCTCCCGGTCCTACCGGCGTGTTCCCTTTTCCTTCTTTTGCCGGACCCGTGCAGCCAACATCACAGGTGCACTCCGGATCAACCGTCATTTCCGGATGCCCTAATTTCTGCGCTTTCTTGGCGCTATAGTTATGTACTTCGTTTGCATTCTTGTTTCCATGTACGTTGCAACTCATCTTTCTTTCCTCTCTTTCTATTTTCTTGCTTTCTCTGCCTGGGTTCCGAAATAAAACCCTACAATCATAGTAAAAATGCTCATGTATTCCTGTCCGGATACTTCCCCGGAACACGTCAGCCCAATGAATCCCGCTGTCAGCGCTAACGTCATAAGGCTCTTTACGTCAATCAATTTTGCAAGTTTTTCTTTCAAGCCTTTCCCTCCTCTAAGTCCTGAATACGATGATTCGCTACCCGGATCTGTTCCTGCATAACAGCCTGTGCTTCTTCCAGCTTATACGTTCGCTCAATCACAGTGTTATGCTTTTCGACTTTCTTTTCGAGCTGACCCATCCGGTATGTCATGAGTTTTGCTGATGCAATCACACCCGCAAAAGCCCCCAGGACACCTCCGCCGGACGCAATCAAGGCTACTGCAATTTCTGTATCGATCATTCTATCCCTCCGGATGCTCCTCCAACCATTTCTCGGTTACCTTACGCCAATATAACGGCACCTTTTCAAGTGTCATTTTCCCGTCTCTGATTTTCTTTCCATAAAAAGCCCCCATCACTTAGCACCTCCTTTCTCCGCAAGCTCACTCGCCGCAGCACCGAGATCTATGATCGCCTCATCCTGGATCTCCTGACTTTCTTCCAATGCGTCCAGACGTTTTTCTTCGGATGTCTTTTCACGCATATTGAAGCTGGTTTTTACTTTGCCCCCTTCAACAGCGGATGTTTCAGAAACCAGAAGGACATCTTCATATTTTCCCACCGTCAGACCGTCTGACGTTTCGATCTGGATCGATTTCAGATTTTCGTCTGTCAGCTTTTTCCAAATCTCCAGCATAGTCTCCCGACTCTCGCTCTCAATCTGAAGCGCGCCTAGAGATGCTCCTGCCACCAGGTCAATTTTTGTCCCATCTTTTAACACTAATTTATCCATCTTACCCTCTCCTCCCTACTGGATTCCATTCCACGCCATCTGAAGCAGAAAGCCCAGAAGTTCCCAGATTTTATTTTTGATTCGTTCCATACAGATTTCGTACCCGATTTTTTCAGAATAGTTTTTTTCATCGACGCATCCGGTTGACTCCACGATTTCAAAACCATTTCTGAGAACACAGCGCACCACTGTGGTTTTTGTTCCCATCGTTTTCGTCTCCGTGTAGGCAATAAACTCATCTACCATCTTCTGTCCGATGCTGACACCAGACGGAAGATCTGTATTATCATCTACTTTCATGTAAGCCTTATCAAATACTTCCTTCGGGCTCCATGACTCGTAACCATCCTGGTACTTTACCAGATATCCCGCATCGTTCGGATCCCCTGGAACAGCTCGGCCTCTACTTTCGTTGTAAACTCCCTTCGTCATTGGTTCCGCTTCAATCATTTTTGTTCCGATGTATTTATTCATTGGACTCTCCTCCTTTTTTACGATGTTATTAACTTTGTTGATTAATTCTGTTGGATCACTCATCATACGACATACAAATTCGTTATTGTGATAAACATCATACACATTATCGAATTCACTTCTTCCCCAGCAATCGTGTCCATTTTCGATCTTATTTTTCTTTACTGTGAACATTTCGCCCCTCTATTACTCAGTTAAATTACGATTAGAAGCTGCGTTGTTAAAAACTCAAGTTAAATAGTTGGAATCAAAGTGTAAATTCGGCAAGGGTTAAGGTTTTCTTTTTTCCTTCAATATTGAAAATAATTTGCAGAAAATATCTTTGATCCCCTTTATAAACTTGCACATATACATTATCAATATTGTTACGATACTTTACTACAACTCGCATGTCGCTATTTAACTGAGTAAGTGATTTCTCCGCTGCCGTCAATCTCTCATCCAGCAGTTTCCCCACAATCGCATCCAATGCCGCTTTTCCGGATTCCGTAGCAAGATAATTTGCTATCAGTGGCGGAAGCGGTCCTTGAATGCCCTGCGGTCCCTGTGGACCGGTATCTCCTTTTTCGCCCTGGATGCCTTGCGGTCCCTGTGGGCCAGTCTCTCCCTGGATTCCCTGTAAGCCCTGCGGACCAGTCTCTCCCTGGATTCCCTGTGGTCCCTGCGGTCCTTTGATATTTCCAATTAAAATCCTAGCCATCGTTTTTCACATCCTCTCCTGTAAGGTAATAGAGATTCCCTGTTTCCGAATCATAATGGAATGCTGGCGGCTTCTCTCCATCCGGATAATCTGCATAGAGATTTCCTGTTTCCGGATCCAGATAGAGCGAAAACATCCCCGATGCCGGAACCATGACACCGCTCTCCCCCTTCACTCCTTGGATTCCCTGAGGTCCTTGCGGACCGGTATCTCCTTTTTCGCCCTGGATGCCTTGCGGTCCCTGCAGACCAGTATCTCCTTTTTCGCCTTTATCTCCCTTATCTCCTTTTAATTCTCCACGGTCTAGTTTTCCCGCAATGTTCTCACGCAGTTTTTCCGTTTCTTCTGCTGCCGTTGTCGCTCTGGTTGCTGCTGAGTTCGCCAGTCCTGCCGCCGTATCTGCTTTTTTCGTGGCGGTGTCAGCCTTCTCAAGACCTGCATTCAGTTCCTTTTCCAGGCGTTCAAACTCACTCAAGCCCGGTTTTCCTTCCGGGGTGTTGATTGCATCCTCTACGTATACCGGTGTCTTATATGATGTGTATCGCATCGTCCCGGTATCATCATATCCGCGGAGCGCGATAAAGACCGCGCCAGGAACGCGCAGCTGTGTGTTCCGAATCTGCCACAGGAGCAGGATGCGATCTTCCTCATATGTTGCTTGCAAAGAATCCGTGTCCTTGGTTCCGTCGGCGTATTCCAAATCGAGGAAGAATTTCAGAGCGGACAAATCTAAAAGGGTGGCAGATATGCGCGGGAGTGAGAATGTTCTGGTGTCACACAGGTTGTCCGCGCTGGTTCCGATTATCTCTTCTCCGCGTGGAATCAACATCTGTCTATTCTCAATCGTTATCATCTCTTCCTCCTTTTTCAAAACAGGATGCGTGTTTGCGCACGCATCCCGTCCGGTTTAGATCAGCATCTTCAAACCATTTTCGAATTTTTCCGTTTCCTGGTCGATGAGCTCCGCTGTTCTGGAGTCCTGTTCCTGGGAGTTCTGCAGCACCTCCGCAACCGCTTTTGGAACTTTTACGTTCTTTCCGCGCTGGATGATATAGCCCACTCCATTCACCTGCACAAAGACATCGCCCTTGTACTTGTCAGAATCTCTCATCAGGTAGACATTTACCCAATCATCCGGCTTCTCCTCCGGTTTTGCTTCGGCTTTTACCTCTTCGGTTGTCTCCTCAGTTCTTACCTCTTTGGTCATTTCTTCCGTTTTCTTCGCTGCCATTTAGTTCCCCTTTCCTTCTGAGAATGTGCTTCCCGTCTCAATACGCACCATGTACTGTTCTACCAGACGTTCCGCCGTCTTGGTGGCTTTCCATCCGGCGGTTGCTCTCTGGTTCAGCGGATCGGCTGTACCGCCGGAACCAAGCTGTTTTACGATCGTTTCAAGACCGCCGCCCTCAACATCCGTGATTCCATATGCGTTTGCACCGAGGATCAGCGTTGAGTATACGTCGATCTTATCGCTTCCTGTTCCCGCAGCTCCTGCCTTTGCAAAGATCTTTGCTTCGGTAGATTCCACAAAACGGACTCCGCCAATCTCTCCGATCTCATTCTGGTAAGCGTTTTCCGGCTTGGTGTATCGATGCCAGTCTTTCCATTCCTCATCCTCCGTGAGGTCATAGGCGATATCCGGATGGATGATTCCCACATACCAGCCGTCAATCTTCTGAGCATTCTGTTTTTTCAGTGCTCTGACTGCCATCTTAACCGCTTTGACGGTCAGTTTCATGTCCTGGGTCAAAGTGGCTCTTGATGCAGTCTGTCCCTCTGCATACTGTACATTCGTTCCGCCATTAAGGACTTCTCTAGTGACAGTATCCAGCGTTGCACCTGCCTGATTGCCTAAGAGCTTCATGGCTTCCACCAGGTTGTTGTCGATCGCTGTCATAAGCAGCATATCAGACAATCTGATATAGTCACCGTACTGCTTGACGGTCGCCGTCACGATGCTGACATCCAGCTTGTTGCCTTCCGGGGTTACGCCCTCAGTCAGCGGGGTTAATGCCTTGCTGAGCGGGGTGTACTTTCTAAACTCGATTGTTTTACCGCCGTTTTTCGGGATCGGTCGTTTCTGGCCGAACTGATCGTGTACCAGACGCGGACCCGCAATGTCAATCAGGGTCTTGTCATAGTACGTCTTCATCTCATGGCTGAGTTCGTTTCCTGTACCGGTCGAACCGGTGGTGTTTGTTACATCAAATAATCTTAAATCTAAGCAAATCATTCCATCCTCCTACTCTCTGAATGTAATGATCTCCCCTCTTGCTGCTCTTCTGGCGTATTCCTGACGCTCTTCCTTGGTCATCTTTGCCGGATCTTTCACGATCTGCGCTGCCGGATGGCTTGACATACCATTCTCCGCCGGTCTCATCTGGCCGCTCTGCACAGCTGCCGCCTGCTGTCTGGCGGTTGCCTTGGCAGTCTGCTGCATCAGTGCCGGAATGATTTCATCGTGATGAAGAGTCTCATAGATTGTACGCATATCAATTCCCGCGCCCATCAGGTCAAGAAATCTCTGATCCTGGATTTCCGTCTGCAAATCAAACTGCGGATAGAACCGTTTCAGTTCTTCCGCTTCCCGGTCCCATTTCTGGAATACCGCATCCCGCTGATTCTTGCGCTCTGCCTCTTCCTTGGCTTTCCGGAATGATTCGTTTTCCGCTTCCAGCTTCATCATCTTCTTATAGCTGTCTACCGTCATGCCCTGGTCGGCTGCTGCCTCTTCCCAAAACATGTCGTCATTTTCCAGTGCTGTGCGAATATCCGACATATTGTCAGATGCAAGACCGTACTTCTTTGCCATCAATCCGATGATGTCCGACTGCTCCTGCATCTGCTTCTGCATCTGCTTCATGTCGCCCACACGGCTCTTGATTACCTTCTGCACGTCTGCGTCGTACATATCACGGAATTTGCCTTTAATCAGGTCGTTATAGGACTTGGCGCGTTCCTCCGGGGTCTCCTCTACGGTTTCGGCTGGCTTTTTACCTTCTGCCGGTGTTCCGACTGCTCCTGCCGGCTGCGTTCCATTTTCTTCCGGTGCGGCTCCTGTAGTCGCTCCCGCTGCGCCTCCTTCTCCACCTTCGAACATTCTGAGGTTCAATCTAATCATCTTTCTTTCCTTTCTGCCGTCTTTCCGGCGTGCCTATCTGCCGTCTCTCCGGCGTGTCGGCTGTCTTTCCAGCTTGTCCTCTGCCGTCTTTCCGGCGTGTCCGTCTGTCTCTCCAGCTGCCTCCTGCCGTCTCTCCGGCGTGTCTATGATTGTATTTTGGCATATTATTTTTCAAAATTCTCCCACCAGGTCAAATTGCTCCGGATACCTTGATTTTAAAAGCAAAAATCCGGTTTTTGTGAAGTCAAACAGATGCTTGATTTCCACCTCATTTTCTTCCATTCGGCACAGAATCCGGATGTATCCGGCGTGACTTTCCATTCTGGCATCTGCTTTTATTTTCCATAAGCATTCCATGAGCGTCTGCCCCAGCATTGAGACGGCTGCACACAGGATATTCCCCTCATCCGGGTTTATCTTGTCAGCGTGACCGTCAATGATAAATTCAATCGTATCTCCATCTTTTTGTTCGATTACTTTCGTCATTACTGTGCTCCCTTCGGTGTGGCTGCCTCTGCTGCCCTGGCTCTGGCTTTTCCGGCGGTAGAGCTTACCGTTTCTTTCGTGGCGTTCCCCATTGCATCCAGCTGTGAGGATTTCGTGCTGCCACCGGACACGATCGGCTGCTCTGCCGGTCCCATCATTCCGACCGCATCAAGCAGGCGGGTGTCTCCGGTGCTCTGGGCGATCACCGCGGCCATCTGGCTCATGGTCTGCTGCATCTGCTGCATCTGCTGGTACATCGTTCCATTCTGTGAGATCTTCTGCATGATCTCCTCTTTGCCGTCAAACATCATCATATCCAGGCAGGCAAGAGCCTGGTCGGCGAGCTGAGGATTGAAGAATCCAAGATTATACATCTCTTTCGCAAGCTCATTCTGTGAGATTTTAGTGAACGGGCTGGCTTTCTGGGCGGTGACTGTGATATCGTAGATTGGTTTACGCTGTGCCATCATATTTGTGAAGTCAATCGACATCGCCTGCGGCTGCATTCCAGCGTTATCCATCGTGATAAATTCCTCTACACCCGATTTATTCGTGATCCGGAAGACTCTGGGTGTGGTATAAAACTGCCTGATGAGTTCCAAAACCATGTAAATCACTGCCTGATGTGCCTGGAATGAGCCATCAATCATATCTCTCGCCAGCTTGCTCCCTGCTTCCTGCAGCGCTGCGATCGCGGATGCGGCTGTGACGCCGGAGGTTGTGGCACCCTGCGAAAAGTCTCGGTTGCCTGATGTTTCTTTCAGCTCCTCGATTTTCCCCTGGTATACCTGGTAATAGATTGAGGGCAGCGGCGCCACCGTCAGCGGCTGTAAATCATCCCTATTTCCGACATAATGCACGATATCCCGGGAAAGGTCTGTAAACTCCTGCTCATTAAATCCTGCACCATCCTTGCATCCGTAGCGCGGTCTCGAGCCCGCAATCGAATTCTTTAAAATTGCCTGTCCTAATTTGTCAATGTATTCCTGGCAGTCTTTCATTGTGTCCAGGTATCCGAATCCGTAGGGGCTATTCTCGACCGGGAACATCATATCAAACACAAACGGATACATGCCATGTTGATACCAGCCATCTCGCATCTTCGGATCGTTCTCTGAAGCGTAGAGCACCTGACCATTGCAGATCTTACAATAGTGCAGGATGGTCTTCGTGACCGGCACGCCTCCGGATATGCCTGCGACTGTTTTTTTATAATACCAGTCAACAATCAACGACTTTCCGGTGTTATCAACATAATCATCTGTCTGGTATTCTTTGATATCAAGTAACGTATCCTGCAGCTTTCCCTTGAGCTGTGGATAGATCTGTTCTAGGATATCCGTATCCATCGTATCGAGATAGAACAGATTTCGAGAGTCCTGAATCTTATCAATTCCAGGCTCCCAGTACATTTTGAGCGGATCGCAGCGCCGGATCTCAATGTCGCCCATGCCGTTCTCTTTCTGCGGGTTCCAGAATACTCCATAGATTCCGGTTCCCATCTTAATTTTCTGCCATGTCGTATCCGAGTAGACCGCTTTGTATCCATTCCTCTCGATGATGTACGGGACCACCTCAGACAGGATTTTAGCTGTCTCCTTGTCTGATTCCTCACGCGGCAGGATGTTCGCCTCAGGATAGTTGTCCATAAAGTCAGCATGTTTATTTACCAGGGAGTTAAACAGCCAGGCGCTCGCCGGTTCTATGGTTTCTTTGTTCGTGTCTTTCTTTTTAAACCGCTCCCAATGCCGCATCTTCCACCACTGTTCGTTATCAATCAAGCGCTCGTCCAGAGTTTTCTTACCGCGCTTATACTTTTCAAGCGTTGCAAGCGCTTCCCGGGCTTCCTGTTCTCCGATTCTTGTCTCTGTCAGGTTTTCTTTTAGTTCTTCCATGTGTGCCTCCTATACTCTAAATACCATACGGTTCTCTTTATACAGATTCAGCGGATCCTCCTGCGGAATCTCGCGAATGATGTTCTTTCTAGGTGCGATCGGGTGCTCCATGAGGACATATCTGCATTCATCATAGATGTGGTCCTCCTGTGTGGTGTCAATATCCTCCACTTTCCTCTCGTCATATACCAGCGCCGGGATCGTCCGAATGAAGTCCTTGCAGGTATCGAACACGTAGAACATCGACCTGCCGTTCTCATCGAACGCAAGGCGATAGTGATATTGCATTTTTCCGGCCAGTCGCGTATTGTCTCCCGGCGACCAATAAACGCCCTGGCGCTCCATCATAGCCGCGATAGATTCTCCGCGGGACTCGTCATAGATGGACGGATCGGCGATTCCTATGATCTTCCGACCTTTAAGCATCGGATCGGCGTGCTCTACCTCTCTGATTTGCTTTGCAATCTCATCCGGAGATATCTTGACACCCGTGTTCGGGGTACCGGTACATCCATACATCTCCTTGATACGATAGATACAGCCCTCGTGATCGACCGCGTGCCAGCCGACCGAATACGGTTTAGCATAACCAAAGTCAAAGCCACGATATATCGCCCAATCATCCGGGATTCGGAAGGGCTTAATGACATGCGTGTATTGCTGGGTCTCGTAGCCGTCCGGATTGTCGCGGAACTCCTCGAATACCTGTCCGGAAAAGCTGTCCCAATCGCCATATAAAAGAGCCTCCCTCTCTGCTTCCGGAAGAGATGCCAGCGCCGCCAGGTAATTGGGGTTATTGCTTAACAGCTCTTTATTGTCAAAAATCGTTGACGGGACAAAACAGGACGTTCGATACATCCGGAGTTTCTGCCCGTTCTTTCCCACAATTTCATGCTCATGAATCACTGTCTCGTATGGCTTTCCGGCCTTTACAAAGTACTGCTTGACCCATCCATGTCCCACACCTCCCGGGTTGGCTGTACAACGCATATAGACGCGTGTTCCCGGACCGGCAGGACGGTTTCGGGAAACCATGTAGGAATATTCATCCCAAGTAAAGTGCGTGAGCTCATCGAAGCCGATGAAATCATATTGTTTTCCCTGATAATTTGTTCGATCCTTGGTGTACTGCATGGATCCGAAGTAAATCTTTGCGCCGCTGGGGAACTTCCAGACGTGCCCCGTCTCGTTATATCGAGCCTTCTTATAGGCTGGCTGATAAATGTCGCGAGAGCGGTCTATCAGGGCTGTGAGCTGCGGATAGGTCTTTCTAAAGATGATTCCTCTATAGTACGGGATATGCACCTGGCGCAGGGCTTCCGCCAGGATAAAATCCGACTTTCCCCCGCCTGCTGCCCCGCCGTAAAGCGCCTCATCTTCCCCTCTGCTCATCATGATCGCCTGTTTCGGCTGCGGCTGCCATATCACTCTTGAGCTTTTCGGCTTTATAGTGTTCAATTTTCTCTTTCACTCCCTCCACATCCGCCGGTGCAAGCATGATCACGCCGCTCTCTTCGGTTTCTTCCTGCTCCATCTGGGTGTTCTGTCGCTCTTTCCAGTCTTCACGCATCCGGTTGGTTAGCCAGAAGATGATCGCCTTTGTATCCGGAGGAATGTATACCTCATCCTCTCCTGTTTCCAGGTTCTCCTCCTCTTTGATTTTCTTTCCTGCGTCATTATATTCTATCTTTTTGACCTTAAAAGTCTTTTTGAGCTGCACCTTGTGACCGATACACTTCAGATAGAGGGCATTTTCAACTTCCGCATCTGCTACTTCTTTCCCTTTTTTTAATGTGTCCGAAATGTCCGGATACTTTTTCCGCCATTCATTCAGCGTAGACCTTGAGATTCCTATGTTTTTCGCGATCTGCTGGTCGCTCAATCCTTTGCGGGCCCATCCGGACAGTAGAGTTTTTTTGTCCGGATCGTTAATCCACTCTTGATATTTCGCTCTCGCCATCCGTTTTCGCCCCCTTTCTTCTCTATTTTGGCAGTATTTTATTCACTTTTCTCCCATACAAAAAAGACAGCCGTTACAGCTGCCTTTCGTATTCCTGGTATATCTTAGTTTCAAGATCTTCTATCTCATCCCAGGACATCCCGTGTTTATCATGGAGGACTCCCGCGCACCTCTCGCATTCGATTCCCATTGCGTAGGTAGGACTGTAATAAAACAGCTCATGAGCATTTTTGAATGCTTCCAGCGCTCTCCTTTTTAAGAAATCCTCTACATCCTGTTTATTGTGAATAAAAACGCGATCGATATAAACGCCGATGCGCTATATATGGACAGCGTACCGGCATAAAGAAAAGCGCCAGGTTCTCCCCGGCGCTTTTCTTTATGCTTCTGCACTCTCAATGTGCCACATCTTTGTTTCTGAATCAAGTTTCGCCTTGACCCGGTAGTTTTTCCTCACTTCTTCCAATGGTATTTCGAGTTTTCCGTATTTTTTTATAACTGCTCCGATCAGCGCCTGCGCAGCCAGTGCCTGACCTCTCAGGATTGCTATCTCCCGATCTCTTCCCCCGATGCTATGTTTCAATAATTCGATTTGCTGGTTTTTTCGCTCGATTTCTTTTTTCTGATTTTTGACAATTCCCATTCTTCTCTCTCCTCGTATTTTTTATATATTTTTTGGTAATAGGGGCAGTTTTGATATAAGTCCTGACAAAACAGCCCCATCCAGTCCTCCCGTTCCTGGATTGACCTGAACGACAGCATATTTTTCACATCAAACCCCATATTATTCTCCAGATTTTCACATGTAATCGTGATCGACTGCCTTAATTTTTTCATTTTTCTGGATCGATAAAACGGGCAAAGTATTTTGGCCGTATCGTTGTCGTTCATTTCTCCATCCTCCTATGCAGCTCCGAAGCGCCTTTCTGCGTCTCTGATCGCTTCTGTGCTGATTTTCGCGTAACATTGCAGGGTCGTGTCTGCCTTGGCGTGACCCAGCTTTTCCTTGACCATCTCAACCGGCGCCCCACGATTTAACATATCCGTTCCACAGGATCTCCGGAATGTGTGAGGGGATATCTTTAAGCCGTTCAGTCTCTCGTCCCGGCTCTGGATGCTTTTGAGGATCCACTGGATCCCTGCTATCGTAAGCCGTCGGCATGGTGACTTGGTTCCCACTAACAAAGCCGGGTTATCATCCGTTCGGGTTTTTAGATAGTCTCTGATATGGAGGGACGCCTGCGCCGAGAAATAGATTTCTCTTTCTTTCCGACCCTTTCCATAGATTCGTGCCCTGCGATTGATAAAATCCATATCTGAGATATTTAACTGGCAGATTTCCGAGACCCGACCACCAGAAGAATAGAGCAGGTCCATAATCGCAAGCTCTCTTTCACTCCGGCAGGAGCAGCGCATGATCTCCCGCTGTTCCGCCGACAGAACCGGCTGCATCCGATACTCTTCCTTGGTGGGTTTGATATTTTTCATCGGATTCTCTGCTATTTCCTTGTTTTCGACCGCCCAAACGAAGAACGATTTCAGCGACCGGATCTTGCTATTATATGTTTTGTCTTTCCATTTCCTCCGGATCTTTCCGAATGCAAGATAGTTCTTGATATGGTATTCGCCCATCTCTAACGGGCTGATTCCCGCGTAGATGATAAGCTGCTTGAGTTCATGACCATACTGGCGGATTGTTCCGGTGGTCAGTCCTCTGAGGATCATATCCTGCTGCCAGAGCTGCATCACCTCATACATCCGATCCGACTCTTCGCTGACTGCCGTGGTATCTTCGTTCCTCGAAAAGCTATAATCTGCCAGATTCATGTAGAGGATCAGCTGCACATCTTTCAGGGCTCCCTCTTTGACATATTCCTGCATCTGTGTCAGTATCGTGTTAATTAGAGCACTTGCCGATACCATAAGATTCCCCCTCTCTTGCTTTTTCTGGCTTGATTGGGTATAATTGCGTTATCTCAATCAACTTAGGTTGTACATACCTTCTTTTTTAGAGGAGCGTGCTATTATTGCCGCTCCTTATTTTTTCCTCTCGTATCTGCATTCCAGTTTTCTGCCGCCCGGAGTAAGACGCCGAATCTTATTTCGATCCTTGTGTATTCCAGCAATATAATAACCGCCAATCAAACACATATAATCAACGTCTCCGTACCGGTTATTTTTCGGATATGCTACGCAGTGCTTACAGTTCGCGCAGCACTCAATCCCTTCCATCGTCTTCCTCCTCTATCCTGTACCGAATGCCATATTTTCGATATACCTCTTCTCCATATGTCCGGATATCTATGTTTTTGTCTGCAAAAACTTCGTTCGTTTCCCGGATGACTGCCTCCGAGAACTTTAAGATCCTGGAGTTTTTGTTTTCTTCCTTGTCAAGTGGATATGGTTTCCACTTGAATTTTTCACAAAGAACTTTGACCGGGACTGCCAGAAGCAGACAGAGAACATTCTGGACGATTTCGCCATCATCTTTCCCGCTCAACATCTCCTCTCTTCTCTGCCACTCCTCTTGCACCTCTTTCATGATGCTGTCACGAATCTGTTCTTTTTTTTGATTCGACTGCTTTTTTCTCTATCTGTCTGATTTCTTCCGCTGTCAGCTGGTACCGGACTTTATCCTTCTCCTGCTGCCGGGCGGCTCTTCTCTTTTCTGCCCTTGTCATTCTACCCCTCTTTTCCAGTCTCTCCGGAGGTCGGACATAGTCGGATATCCATATGCCCGCCCATTCTCCGGCTCTACTATGTAACCATAGATATCGTCTTTCTGGATGCTTATTTGCTGCGCTTCTTTTTTAATTTCTTTCCGGTCTCCCACATAGACCGCGCACAGGTAAATGCGTCCTCGTTCAGTTTCTTTCATTCCCGCAGCCTCTCGGAATCATTTTCCAGGCAAGGACCTCCACCCGCGGACAGCTTAAATCTTCTTTCCTTTCATAGTCTTCTGGGTTTAGGTCGTAATTCAAGCTGTCGCATTCCATGTCAATGTACCACCAGCCTTCAGCATTTCGCTTTGCCAGGGTAACATAGAACACTTCCGGATGATCTACTTTCCAATCATCCGGCACATCTTCTTTGTAGTCGCTGATCCAGCGGTGACGTTTTACTGTTGCCAGAACCCACGTTTCCAGCTCCGGCAGTTTTTCACATACAGGAATCCATTCATCCTTGCTTTGTTCAGCTTTCAATTCTCGATGCAAAGAGATCGTTCTCTCCACCATTTTCCGGGCAGTCTCTTCAAATCCCCGGATCTCTTCCGGAGTCTTTCCGGTATCCTCGTATTCTGCCAGTCTGGCGATCAGCTCGTCCTTTTTGGCAGAGGACCAATAGCCGGTCTTGATTCCGTTTACTCGTTTACTCGTTAAGCGTTCCATTCTCTGACTCCTTGTCTTCTGTCCAGCCTTCACAGGTATCTTCTCCTGCTGCCGGTGTCCAATCACAGGTATATTCGAACAGGCAGTTCGAACAGGTTTTCTCATTCATTTTCATTCCGTCCTTTAAATTTTTCCATCAGCGCCTCGCAGGCTGCATTCCATCCCCGGGTGAAGTCATCGGATTCTTTCGGCTCCGCTGGAAGATTTCCCTTTTCTTCTTCCCATCTCTGTTCAAAGCGCCGCTGTTTTTCATGGATCTGTGACCAGTCCACCGTCAGATTCAGCTCCATTGCACACTGATAGACATCTGTCCATTCCTCGATGAGACGCTTCTGTGCTTCCCCTTGAGTTACAGGAGTCGGATTTTCATTCCGGATCACTCGCGCCAGTTTAAGCGCTGCCTGTGAAAGTTCTGCTGCCTCTTCTGCCAGCTGTTCCAACATGGCGGGCTTTCCAATCTTTTCAATCATCATTTGGCTTGTCCTCCTTTAAAACATCCTCATCTGTCCCTCTGGTTCAAAATTCATCCAGAGGCATTCCGTCCGCTGCTTGTTTGCACGGCAATATTCTATCTTTTCTTCCCTGTGCCAGTTCTGCAGCATATCCGAATACAGCTCATTATCATATCCGCTTATTATCGCCGGTCCCTGGTGTTGCAAAAGCGCCCGCAGAAGGTTCTCATGGTCTGCATCGCTCATCTCATGCTTGTACTGCTTGCCCGTCCTGCTGCTAAGGATATACGGTGGATCGCAGTAAATCAGCACGTTTTTGTGATTGTATTGCCCGATCAGCTTGACCGCATCCATGCATTCTATCTGCACTCCCCTCAATCTTTCCGCCGCCTGCATAATAATATCTGGCAATCTGCTCCAGTCCCGCGCTGTGTAGGCTTTTTCTCTACCGCAGACGTCTCGTTTCCACCCAGCCGGTGTCCCCGCCGTTCGGAATCCATATCCTTGATTGGCTCTTATACACAGTCTTGCAGCCCGGTCATAGGCTTCCGTGGATTTGCCCTCGTCTTCGTACAGCACGCGCGCATATGGAGTGTAGTAAATCATCCATGCGAGACGTTCCGGATCTCTCCGGATGCATTCAAACAGGTTTATTACATCTCCATCCAGATCGTTGACCGTTTCAATCGGGCTCCGCGTTTTCCGGAAGAGAACCGCTCCAGAACCCAAAAACGGCTCTAAATAGCTGCGGTGCTCTGGAAAGTGACTGATGAGCCAGTCCGCCAGACGCGCCTTGCTGCCCGGATAGCGAATTACTGAATGCATCTATCCTGCGGTTTTTTCCGGAAGTACTGCACCAAGTGAATCAGCGTAGTACTTCCGCCTTCTTTGAATGTGACTACGTGCCGGAATACGTGTTTAATATGCTTCGTGCGGATCTCTTTCTCTCCTTCGTCTCCTTTTCTTGGAGAATAGCAGCATACCTTGATTCGGAATCCCGGTCTGATATAGTTGCGGATACGATTCAATTCCCCGAAAGTGATGGGACCTCTATCCTGCTTTTTCTCATTGACGTGATTCCACTGCTCTTTATCCCAATAGAAAAAGGTTTTTCCTTGCTGGTTCATTACTACCAGCCCTTCGACCTGGGCGCGGCGCATCCGCTCCCGGACCTGTTCTTTGCTGAACCCGGTCATCTCGGCCAACTCTCCCATTGTTTTCGGGCCATCTTTTAATTTCTCAATCATGATTGCCTGCATTTCTTTTGCTTTCATGCACCCTCCTTTCCGCCCCTGGTAGTCCAGGGGCTCACTCTATAGACCAATGGCATTTGGTAATATATAACTGCCACATAGAGGTTATTTCTGCAGCTCTTTCAGGAACTCTATCAGTGTTCCTTCGCTGTCTGGGTATCTGGTATAGGTTTCATGGCGTTCCCACCTCGGGATACCGCTCGGTTTTCTGGATGGCTCCGGGCCTCCCACCAGATGATAATATGGACTGTAGCGTTTTTCTGTTTTACCCAGTCTTCTCAGATTCTCCTCATACTCTTCTACGATTAGTCTGGCTCCGTTCTCGAAGTCATATTTGTAAAAAGTCGCTCCGATGTGTTCATCTTTGTACCAGATTCCCCATGAGCGGTAATCATCCAGCCACTCCTTGCGCTGGGTGTTGTTCTTCATTTCCGGAAGCTGTTTCGGTGCATCTGCCGGTTTTTTCACATCTTCCGGTGCTTTTGTTCCGTTTTTGACCGGATTTTCCTCGTTTTCCGGTTCTTCTCCGCCTTCCATGTTGCGGATCATCTGTTCCAGTGCCCGGAGTTTCAGCTTTCTGGCACGGATATCCTCCGGCAGGCTTGTCTTTGCCTGGGAGAAGATTGCCAGGAACTTCTTTTCTTTCTCTGCCTGCTCCCGGAGAAGTTCCAGGTCTGTCTTTTCTTTTTCGATATTTTTCTTCGATTTCTCGATATTCTTCTTTGATTTATCCATTTCGGTCTCCTATATATAGTATTTATCTCCTCATTTGGTTACGATTGTTAAACTTCTTTGTTCTTTTTCTTATCCTCTATTCGTGTTATAATTTTAAAAAATAAAGGAGGTTTACTATGAAACACATTTCATATTCTTTTAGCAATTCTGATATAAAAGCTATCACTTTTGCTCTTACTATTCTTCCTTCCCTTGAACTGGAAGAAACAGAGATCCAAGCCGCTATTAACTATCAGTGTTGTTGCTCTGCCGGAGAAAAGCTTATTAAGCACGACACGAATATAACGCCTAATGAATTTCGCGTTATTCTAGCTTCTCTTCAAGCCGTGCAGCTTATTAACCAAGGCGAACTTGAAGTTAAGCAGGAAACAAAACAAAAATGTAGCGATTACTTGTTTACCGTTAATAAACTTGTATCCGTTTTTGACAAACAAATGTTATAATCTACATTTACTGCTGTTTCTTTTTCAAAATTGCCATTAACAAGCTGCCGAAGCCTTTCGACAGCTTCCTTCTTTGTTTGTGCTTTTTTCATCTGTGTGATC
>ERZ835051.946-NODE-946-length-32116-cov-4.650354_pt1 | contig 32116 bp, 28 predicted proteins | sample MGYA00519575_ERZ835051 | MGnify/ENA primary metagenome ERZ835051 (study PRJEB31850, sample SAMEA3708769) | human gut metagenome | biome: human gut; feature: human-associated habitat; material: faeces | place: China | collected 2014 ... | reverse complement strand
TGGACATTATGTATCTTTTTGGTTTTAAAAAATGATAAAATAAAATTAGAAAAAAAGATTATGTATTTGCTTATTTTAAATGTGTTATTTATGTTTTTAGATACGACTATTAGTAAAGAATTATTTGATGAAACAGTAGTAGATATTAGTTCTTATATTATAGAAATTTTACAAATAGGATTATGTGTTTATTGGGGGAAAAAGAAAGGAATAACGAATTTATTTTTTGAAAAAAGATTATAAGTTTAATATGAAAAAATAAATTTCATTGTAGATTTAATAATACATTATTATCGAGTTATCTAAATTAGAAAGAAGAAATATTTTATTTAAGAAAAGTAAAGGTGAGGTAAAAATGAATTATGTATATCCAACGAAAAATGCATTTATTGTTCCTCTTGGAACGACTTTAAAGAGAAAACAAGAACCCTTAGAGATAAAAGAGCAAAGATCATTATTAAGAAAATGTCTTGATAAAAAATTATCTATAAATGGTAAAAAAGTCTATAATACTAAACCGTCTAGATATAAATGATTTAAATTGTTTGAAAGATGCTTAGCATTTTTTTTGTATTATAATAAAGGAAGATACAAATTATGAGTTTAAAACCATTGACATAAGAAAATAATATGTTATACTTAAGTAGTAATCATTCCTAATAAGGGAATATAGAAAAGGAGAAAAGAAATATGGCTAAATTTGTATGTAAAGTATGTGGATATGTTTATGAAGGAGATGCAGCACCAGCTGAATGTCCAGTATGTCATGTAGGGGCTGACATGTTTGAAGAAGTAAAAGGTGAAATGAAATTAGCAGCAGAACATGAATATGGAATCTATGCTAAAACTGTAAAAAATAATCCTGATATCAGTGATGAAGATAAAAAATATATCTTTGATCAATTAAAAGCTAACTTTGAAGGTGAATGTTCAGAAGTTGGTATGTATTTATGTATGGCAAGAATTGCTCATAGAGAAGGTTATCCTGAAATTGGATTATATTGGGAAAAAGCTGCTTATGAAGAAGCAGAACATGCAGCTAAATTTGCTGAAATGTTAGGAGAAGATTTAGAACCAAATATGAAAGCAACAACTAAAGATAATTTAGCTTGGCGTGTTGATTGTGAATTCGGAGCTACTGCTGGTAAAGTTGAACTTGCTACATGTGCTAAAAAGAATAACTTAGATGCAATTCATGATACTGTTCATGAAATGGCTAGAGATGAAGCTAGACATGGTAAAGCATTAAAAGGTTTATTAGATAGATATTTTGGAAAATAATAGAATTATTGAATTAGAGAAGGGCTCGATTGAGCTCTTTTTTTATTATTATACACTATCTAAATTATAACTTTAAATAAACATGCACCCTTCCCACCTGCAGCGCATTTAAAGTTAGATATGAAGTACATTTAATTATGTACTTTTTATTGTATACTATAAAACCCCTAGACAGTCTAGGGGTTCTGTGAAGTTTTAGCGATGAATAGAGAAAAGGAAATGAATCAAATAAATGATAACAATTCCATACATACTTTATCACATACAACATGGAATTGTAAGTACCACATTGTTTTCGCACCAAAGTATAGAAGATAAGAGATAGGAAAAATACTAAGACAGTTGTGTGAATGGAAGGGAGTAAAGCTTTTGAATGCAGAAGCGTGTCCAGATTATGTGCACATGTTAGTAGAGATACCACCGAAGATGAGTATATCAAGCTTCATGGGATTTCTAAAAGGAAAGAGTAGCGTCATAATATATCAAAAATGGGGCAATATGAAATATCAGTATAGAAGCAGATCATTTTGGTGTAGAGGATACTATGTAGATACAGTAGGAAATAATACAAAAAAGATCAATATTTATATTATTATACTGTGGTTTGGAAAAATAAAAAATTATATTTCATCAACGTTTCATAAAAGGTGTGTAGAATGATATTAAAAGTAGCTATAAAATGCTATTGTGAAAAAAATAAAGGAGGAATAATTTATGAAAAAATGCTTGTCCAGTAGATGCAATTAGTTATGGAGTAAGAAAATAGAAAGGAGTAGTTAGGAAAGTGATAAAAAATGCTATAGCATATATTACAAGAAAGAGAAATAGAACTTTAATAATTTTTATCATATTAACTATAGTTCTTTCTTGCTTGTATTCTTGTTTAACAATAATGAAATCAAGCAATGAAATAGAAAAGACTTTATATGAAAGTTCTAATTCTTCAATATCAATAACAAAAAAAGATGGTAAATATTTTAATGTTAATCAATTTAAAGATATTGAAAAAATAAAAGAAGTTGAAAAAATAATAATTCAATATGATGGATTAGCAAAACTAAAAGATGCTAAAGTAGTTAGCGGAGAACAAAGAATAAATAGAGAAGATTTATCTGACGAATTTAAGAATGTTGTTTCACTCGAAGCTACAAATAATACTAAAAGAAATATTTTGTTTAGCAGTAGAGTGTTTACAATTAAAGAAGGAAAAAATATAGAAGAAAATGATAAGAATTCAATTATTGTTCATGAAGAATTTGCTAAACAAAACAATCTAAAATTAGGCGATGAAGTTGATCTTGAATTACTTGATCTTGAAAAAAGTGAAGAAATAAAAAGTCATAAATTTAAAATTATAGGAATCTTTTCTGGTAAAAAACAAGAAACATATACAGGATTATCTTCTGATTTTAGTGAAAATATGGTGTTTGTAGATTATTCAACAAGCCAAGAGATATTAAATAAATCAGAAAATAACAAAATTGCAAATAAAATTTTAATGTATTCTAGTAGCGCAGAATCTACAGACTTAGCCTTAAACAAATTGAAAGAGCTTAAGATTGATGAGTCAAAGTATTTTGTTCAAAAAGATTCTAATGCATTTGAAGAGTCTTTAGAGTCAGTGAGTGGAATAAAACATATGATAAAAATAATGACTTATTCTATTATGTTAGGCGGGATTATTGTTCTTTCATTGATTTTGATTCTATGGTTAAGAGAAAGAATTTATGAAATAGGTATATTTTTATCTATTGGAACATCTAAGATACAAATTATAATGCAATTTATATTCGAGTTATTATTCATATCGATACCAAGTATAATATCTTCCTTATTTTTAGGAAATGTATTGATAAAAGTAATTGCAGGTGGATTAATTAACTCAGAGAACTCAATGATTTCTGGTGGAAATTTAATAAATGATAGTAGTTTTATGTTAAATATTACAACACTTGGACAAAGTTATTTAATATTAATAAGTATTATTGTTTTATCAGTTGTATTTGCTTCTTCATTAATATTAATCAAGAAGCCTAAAGAAATATTATCAAAAATAAGTTAGGAGAAAATGATGGAAATATTAGAAATAAAGAATGTATCATATAGTTATGCCAATTCTAAAGAAAAAGTTTTGTCAGGAGTAAATCAAAAATTTGAACTTGGGAAGTTTTATGCGATAGTAGGAAAGTCAGGAGCAGGAAAATCTACACTTCTTTCCTTACTTGCTGGACTTGATAAACCTCAAACAGGACAAATATTGTTTAAGAATGAAGATATACAAAAGAAAGGATATAGTAATCATAGAAAAAATAATATATCTTTAGTGTTTCAAAACTATAATTTAATAGATTATTTATCGCCGATTGAAAATATTAGATTGGTGAATAAATCAGCAGATGAAGGTATCTTGTTTGAACTGGGCTTAGATAAAAAACAAATAAAAAGAAATGTTATGAAATTATCTGGTGGACAGCAGCAAAGAGTAGCTATTGCCAGAGCATTGGTATCAGATGCTCCAATAATACTAGCTGATGAGCCTACTGGTAATCTGGATAGTGTTACTGCTGGAGAAATAATTAATATATTAAAGACATTAGCTAAAGATAGAGATAAATGTGTAATAGTTGTAACACATAGTAAGGAAGTAGCAGATTCTGCGGATATCATTTTAGAACTAAGTGGTAAAAAGTTGAAAAAAGTAAAATAAAATAAATTTGGAGGTTGAATAATGATAAAAAATGCATTTGCTTATGTAACTAGAAAAAGCTTAAAATCAATAATTATTATGTTAGTCATTTTGGCTATGTCAACTTTAAGTCTTATAAGTTTATCTATTAAAGATGCTACGGACAGAGCTTCAAAAGAAACATTTGCTAATATAACAAATAGTTTTTCTATGGAGATAAATAGACAAGTAAATCCAGGAACACCTAGAGGTGGGGGAAATGTAAAAGGTGAAGATATTAAAAAGATATCTCAAACAGATAGTATAGACTCCTATGTAAAAAGAATAAACAGTGTTGCAGATTTAGTTGATTATGATATTATTGAAACTAAAGAGACTCTTGCGAATCAATCGCCTAAAAGAGCGAAGAATTTTAAAAGAACAGTGATGTTAACCGGAGTTAACGACTCATCAAAAGAAACAAAATTTGTATCAGGAGCATATAAATTAGTAGAAGGAAAGCATTTAGAAAATGATGATAAAAATAAAATCTTAATGCATAAAGATTTAGCTGAAAAAAATAATCTTAAAGTTGGAGATAAGATAAAAATAAAATCTAATTTATTTGATGCTGATAATGAGAAAGGTGCAGATGAAACAGTAGAAGTAGAAATTAAAGGTCTATTCGATGGGCATAATAACGGTGGAGTAAGTGCAGCACAAGAACTATACGAAAATACATTAATCACTGATGTTCATACAGCTGCTAAAGTTTATGGTAATACAGAAGATACAGCTGTATACCAAGATGCAACATTCTTTGTAAAAGGTGATAAGAATCTTGATAGTGTAATAAAAGATATTGAGAAATTAGATATAAATTGGAGAGAATATAATTTGATTAAAAGTTCATCAAATTACCCTGCATTACAACAATCTATATCAGGTATCTACTCAATTTCAAATAAATTATTTATTGGCTCATTAATATTTGCAGGAGTTGTAGTTTCATTATTATTATTCTTATGGATGAATGCCAGAAAGAAGGAAATAGCAGTATTACTATCATTAGGTATATCAAAATTAGAAATTTTTGGTCAATTCCTAATTGAGATGGTATTTATATCAATCCCCGCATTCGTTGGTTCTTATTTCTTAGCTGGGTATACAGCTGATAAGCTTGGGAATAATATATTGAATAAGGTTACTGGTGATATAGCTAAACAAATAGCTAGACAATCTGCATCTAGCCAATTAGGTGGTGGTGCAGAAGCTGAAGGATTTAACAAGACATTATCAAGTTTAGATATAAATGTATTACCTAAATTCATAATTTATGTAGTTATATTTATGAGTTTAGTACTGCTTGTATCTTTGATTATATCTTCTTTCAATATATTAAGAAAGAATCCAAAAGAATTATTAATTGACAATAAATAAAATTTTTGGTGCTGAAAAGCACCAAAAATTTTTTGCTTTTCAATACCCAATAATATGCTGTACAATATAAGCGAATATGCTTAAGTGGAGGTATACATGAAAATATTAACCGTTGAAGATGATAATATAATAAGAGAGGGGATAAGTGAATATCTTTCAGAATTTGGATATACAGTTATTCAAGCTAAAGATGGAAGAGAAGCATTGTCAAAATTTAATAGCGATATAAATCTGGTTATCTTAGACATTCAGATACCTTTTATTAATGGTTTAGAAGTGTTGAAAGAAATTAGAAAGAAAAGCAATTTGCCAATTCTAATCCTGACTGCATTTAGTGATGAAGAATATAAAATCGATGCATTTACTAATTTGGCAGATGGATATATAGAAAAGCCATTTTCATTGCCGGTCTTAAAGGCCAGAATAGATTCTTTAATTAAGAAGAATTATGGACATTTAGAGAAGTTTGAATATAAGAATCTATCAGTTAATTTTAATAGCTATACAGCTAAAATAAATGGAGAAGAGATAGATGTAAATGCAAAAGAACTAGAAGTATTAAAATGTTTATTGGATAATAATGGACAGGTGTTAACAAGAATGCAAATTATTGATTATGTATGGAAAGATAGCGAAGAAATTCCTTATGATCGAGTAATAGATGTATATATAAAAGAACTTAGAAAAAAATTACAATTAGACTGTATAACTACTATAAGAAATGTAGGATATAAATTGGAGAGAAAATGAAAAAAATAAAGATATTTCCCAAAATGTTCATACAAATATTTTCTGTTCTTGCAATAATAATTATATTAGTTCATTCATTAGTTTATTTTATCTTTCCTAAAACATATTTGGAGACAAGAAAAGAAAAGATCCATAATATTGCAAATGAAATTTCTAGTAATATGAATGGAAAAGAAATAAAATACATAGAACAAACTTTGGAGCTTTATTCGAAGAGTAGTGAAATAAAAGCATTTATAAAAGAAAAAAATAATAAAAATGAAATACAAATCAAAGATGATATAAATGTTAATTTAGAAAGTGATAGTAATTCTCTGATAATTGAAGAAAGAGAAATCAAGCTTAATGATGGTAAAAAAATAAATCTACAATTTGTTTCTACAGCTGATATGCAAAGAGATGCGAAAGATTTAAGCCTTAAATTTTTACCATATTCATTATTAATATCAATTTTATTTTCTGCTATTATTTCTTTAATTTATGCAAAAATAATAAAAAATAATATACAGGAAATAAAAATTGTTACTGATAAAATGATGGAACTTGATAAAGAAACGCGGTTAAAAGTTAATTCTAATGATGAAGTTGGAGAATTAAAACAACAAATTAATGATTTGTATTCTACTTTATTAAGAACAATTGACGATTTAGAATTTAAAAATAAAGAAATTTTAAAATTAGAAAAGTTAAAATATGACTTTTTTAAAGGTGCATCCCATGAACTTAAAACTCCTCTTGCTAGTCTTAAAATAATACTGGAAAATATGAAATACAATATTGGAAAATATAAAGAAAGAGATATTTATATTAATGAATGTATTGAAATCGTTGATAGTTTAACAAAAAATATTTCTCAAATATTATCAGTTCATTCTATAGAAAATTTGAATAATGATGAAGAATATTTGAAAATAAATGATACACTAGAAGATATATTAAAAAAATACGAAATATTAGCAAATCAAAAGAAAATAACTGTCAATAATTATATATTAGATGAGAATGTTTATATAGGAAAAACAGCTTTAAAGATTATTCTATCTAATTTGATTAGTAATGCGGTAAAATATACTGATGTAAATGGGGTAATTAATGTTGGGATAGTTGATGATTGGTTATATATAGAGAATTCATATGGTAACAATAGAATTTCGAATATGGATGAAATATTTGATGTTAAATTTGATTTAAATAAGGAAAATAGTAATGGATTAGGCTTGTATATTGTAAGTAATATTCTGAATAATTACAATATAGAATATAAAGCATTGCAGGATGAAGAATTTTTTATCTTTAAAATTAAAATATTTTCTTAAACAAGATATAATTTTGCAATAGTTATTGAAAAAATAGAGACTTATTATGTAGCGCTTACTGAAAAACAAGCAGATAAAAAAGAGATGGAGGAAACTTTATGGCAAAAGAGTAATATCTTTACATCAGAGGACAAAAGGTAAAAGTCAGTGAAGATATATATAGTCTACTGGCGAGAAAAAGAACACGAGAAGTATTTAGAGCAGGTGGACAGGAAAAACCACTTGCTCTTTTTTTCAGCATTAGATCATGACGGACACTTTACAGATAAGTTATTTGACAGAGGTTATATTTCATTTGATGATACTGGCAGAATTTTAATTTCTGAAAAGTTAGATGATAATAACAGAATGTATATGAATATAACACCTACGATGAAAATAGATATTACAGAAGAGAACATAAAGTATATAAAATATCACAGGAAAAATGTATTCATTGAAAAGTAGATATTAGTATTATGTCAGGAAATTATTTCTATTTATAAATTAAGAAAATGTTGTATAAACAACAGAAAATTAATTCTCCATTAAATATAATGTGCGTGTCGGGTGCAGAAGCACCAGGATAAATAGATTAAATAATGGAGAGTAAATATATGGATAATAAAATGTTTTGTTTTCAGTGTGAGCAGACAGCGGGCTGTTCAGGTTGTACAGGTAATGCAGGTGTATGTGGAAAGGATGCATCTACAGCAAAGCTTCAGGACGAGCTTACAGGTGCACTTATAGGTCTTGTTAAGACTTGTGGAAGCAGTACTAAGACAGAGAATACAGACAGAATAATAATCGAAGGTCTGTTTACAACAATAACTAATGTGAATTTTAATAATCAGACATTACAGGATATGATTGATAAGGTTCATAATGAAAAGAATATTATATCACCAGGCTGTAGTGCCTGTGAGGCTAGATGTGGTAATACAGATGATTACGATTTGAATGAGATATGGAATGCGAATGAAGATATACGTTCATTAAAATCACTTATTCTTTTTGGAATAAGAGGAATGGCAGCTTATGCTTATCACGCAATGGTGTTAGGTTATACAGATGATACAGTTAATGAGTTCTTCTATAAGGCTCTTTCATATATAAGCTTTGATTTGGACGAAAGCCAGCTTCTTCCTGTAGTTATGGAAGTTGGTGAAGTTAATTTGAAATGTATGGAACTTTTAGATAAGGCTAATACAACAAGTTATGGAAATCCTTCACCGGTAAAGGTTACTTTGAATGTAGAAAAAGGACCATTTATTGTTGTAACAGGACACGATTTAAAAGATCTGGAACTGCTTCTTGAACAGACTAAGGATAAAGGAATAAATATATATACACATGGCGAAATGCTTCCGGCACACGCATATCCTAAGCTTAATAAATATCCTCATTTAAAGGGTAACTTTGGTACAGCGTGGCAGAATCAGCAGAAGGAGTTCGATGCAATTCCGGGAGCTGTATTATTTACAACTAACTGCCTTATGCCAGTTAAGAAAAGCTATGAAGACAGGGTATTTACAACAGAGGTAGTGTCATATCCACAGATGGTGCATATCGGGGAAGATAAAGATTTTACACCTGTAATCAATAAGGCACTTGAGCTTGGCGGATATAAAGAAGACCAGCATAGAACAGGCATTAATGGCGGAGAGTATGTGATGACAGGTTTCGGACATTCAGCAGTGCTTTCCGTTGCTGATAAGGTAATAGAAGGTGTTAAGAATGGGTCAATCAGCCATTTCTTCTTAGTAGGAGGTTGTGATGGTGCAAGACCGGGACGTAATTATTATACAGAATTTGTTAAAAAGACACCAGCAGAGTCTATAATTCTTACACTTGCCTGTGGTAAGTACAGATTTAATGACCTTGAGCTTGGAGATATTGATGGTCTTCCAAGAATTATGGATATGGGACAGTGTAATGATGCCTATAGTGCGATAAAGGTAGCAATTGCTTTAGCAGAAGCATTTGAATGTGAAGTAAATGAGCTTCCACTCTCAATGGTTTTATCGTGGTATGAGCAGAAAGCTGTATGTATACTTCTTACACTCCTTCATCTTGGAATTAAGAATATACTTTTAGGACCTACACTTCCAGCATTCATCTCACCTAATGTACTGAAGATACTTGTTGAGAATTACGCTATAGCACCTATCAGTACACCAGAGGAAGATTTAAAGAAAATATTAGGCAACTAATTATATGTGATTTTTTTGGTTAGATAATTACTTGCTTTATCTTTAGCTGTAAGCTCTTTTAATTCTCTTATCGTGAAATATCCGCACACAATTGCGGCTGCGGCATCGGCAATCGGGCCGGCATACATAACACCATCAATTCCCATAAATATTGGGAATATTACTATGAGCGGAAGTAAGAATAATATCTGTCGTGTAAGGCTTAATAATACGCCAAGGCTCGATTTGCCGATAGAGTTAAAGAAGTTGGATGTAACCGGCTGTATTCCATTAATTAAAGTAAGGAACATATATATTCTGAAATACCGCTCAGAGAATTGGAAATAAAGTTCACTTCCGTTACCGAATACGCTGATAATCTGTCTTGGAAATACCTGAAAACAGAAAAATGCAATCAGTGATAAGAAAGAAGCTGCTCCAAGTGCTAAAAGGTATGTCTTTTTAACACGTTTGTACTTACGTGCGCCATAGTTAAATCCGATAACCGGCTGTGTGCCTTGTGATATACCAATAACAAAGGACATAAATATCATATTAACCTTTGTTATTATTCCTGCACACGCAAGTGGAATATCACCGCCGTAGATTGACTGTGCACCATAGCGGGACAGTGTATTATTCATAACAATCTGGACAATTGTCATAGCAATCTGGTTAAAGCAGGCACTTGCACCAAGTATTAAAATGTTCTTGCAGTAACACCATTTTATATTAAAGCTGTCCCCGCTAAGTTTAATATTCTTAAAATGGAACATATATCTTAAGCTTATGCAGAAAGATATAATCTGTCCTGTAATAGTTGCTAAAGCTGCACCTGTCATTCCCATATTAAATATAAAGATAAATATAGGATCTAATATTGTATTCACAATAGCACCAACAAGCATAGAAGTCATAGAGTAGCGTGGATTTCCGTCAGCAAGTATCAACTTACTCATACCTGTGTTGGCGATAAGAAATGGAAATCCAAACGCTGTTATTCTTGTATAAGCCTTAGCATATGGCAGAACGTCAGTAGTTGCACCAAAGAATTTAAGCATAGGCGTAAGGAATATTGTTGTAATTAAGAACAATGCAGTTCCGCATACCGCCATAAGAAATATTCCGTTGCCAGCATATTTTTCTGATAAATGCTTCTCGCCAGCTCCAAGATGAAGTGAGAAGTTCGTAGCACTTCCTATTCCTAACAGAAGTGAGATAGCAGTGCAGGTAGTTGATAGTGGAAACGCAATATTAGTTGCGGCATTGCCAAGCATACCAATACCCTGTCCGATAAATATCTGGTCTACTATATTATAAAGAGCAGTTACCAGCATTGAGATTATGCAGGGAATCGCAAAATTAATTAAAAGAGTGGACTCTTTTTTATAACCCAGAGGGTTGTCAGTTGTAGATGAATTCATAAAAAGTTCCTTTCATTATATTTAATATTTATATCTTGTTGACTACGCACAGTATAACATATTAAAAATAAAATTGTAATTGACGTAATTGATAAGTATGTCAGTAATTAACACATACAAGAGATAAATTGAAGTTAAATAATTATATTTTATTAAAGTGCTTTTGATAAGTATTGTTGACACACTTGTATTTGGGTGTAGAATATATAAGCTATTAAGTATTCAGATGATTAAATATATTAAACACACAGGAGGTATATATGAGTGTATCTAATAAAAAATCGATAGATATGACAAGTGGAGCTTTATGGAACAAAATACTTCTGTTTGCTCTTCCACTTGCGGCAAGCAGTATATTACAGCAGTTGTTTAACTCTGTTGATACGGCGGTGGTCGGAAGATTTGCAAGCAGTCAGGCACTGGCGGCTGTTGGAAGCAACAGTTCTTTAATATCACTTATGATTAATCTTTTTATAGGAATATCATTAGGTTCAAATGTTGTTATTGCTCGTTATATAGGAGAGAAATCAGAAAAAAACATACACGCCGCAATACATACAGCAATACTTGTTGCCATTATAAGCGGATTTTTTGTTATGATTGCAGGTCAGTTCATAGCAAAACCTGTGCTTCTTCTTATGGGAACACCGGAGGATGTTATTGACCTTGCCGTGTTGTATCTTAGAATTTATCTTCTAGGTATGCCATTTATTATGCTGTATGACTTTGGCTCATCAATTCTTAGAAGTACGGGCGACAGCAGAAGACCTCTTTATTGTCTTATTGTTGCAGGAGTTATTAATACACTTCTTAATCTTGTGCTTGTTATAGTGTTCAGATTAGGTGTGTCAGGAGTTGCGATTGCAACAGTTATTTCTAATATAGTAAGTTCTTCAATGGTTATATATATTCTTACACACGAATCAGAGCCTATAAAGCTGGAATTAAGACAGCTTAAGATATCTGTTAAGGAATTAAAGAAAATATTGGTTATAGGTATTCCGGCAGGACTTCAGGGAATGATGTTCTCAATAGCCAATGTGTGTATACAGAGCACAATTAACAGCTTTGGTTCAAGTGCAGTTGCAGGTTCAGCGGCGGCACTTAATTATGAATTCTTTGCATATTTCCTTGTAAATGCGTTCGCTCAGGCGGCAGTAACATTTACAAGCCAGAATTATGGCGCAGGGGAATATAACAGATGTAAGAAAATATTCCGCATATCTTTAGTGTTTGCGCTTGTATTGTGTGGTATTCTTTCGGGTATATTTGTTATGGGAAGGGAATTCTTTCTTCGTATATATACGACCGATGCAGATGTTCTTGTATTTGCGAGGCAGAGAATTATCATTGCAACAACGCTGGAATTATTAACAGCAGTATATGAGATAAGCGCAGGAGCTATGCGAGGTCTGGGATATTCACTGCTTCCAGCGATAATTACCTGTGTTGGTTCGTGTGTTATAAGACTTATATGGATATCAACAGTATGTAAGGTTGTACACGTATTCTGGGTGCTTATGATTATATATCCAATATCGTGGGTAATCACAGGAATTGCTATGATGACAGCTTATTATATTGTCAGAAGAAAATGTTTCACATTCACCCATTGACACGGTAGGCGAATGGGTATAATATCATACAAAAAGATGATAATAAGAAAGGAAGCAAGGAAATGATAATATCATCGAAAGGGCGGTATGCCTTAAGAGTAATGGTATATCTTGCAGTTCATCATAGTGATGAGTATATACCATTAAAGGAGATATCAGATAAAGAAGAATTGTCAAAGAAATATCTCGAGACAATTACAAGAATGTTATCAAAAGCAAATCTTATAGAAGCAGCAAGCGGACACGGCGGTGGCTACAGATTAACAAGAAAGCCGGAGGATTACAGCGTTGGTGAGATATTAAAGCTTACCGAAGGAACACTTGCTCCTGTAACCTGTCTTAATGAGGAGACTTTAATGTGTGAACATTCGTCTTCCTGCTATACGCTTCCTATATGGCAGGGACTTGCAGATGTAATTAATAACTATCTTGATAATATGACACTCGCAGATGTTGCGGCAACAGCAATTGATAAGGCGGGTAATAAGACGGCATATAATGCCTGATAATATATGCGGCATTGTGCTGGCACACTTGGCACAAAGCAGTCCTGCGTTTAAATGAGTGTGCAGAAATGAGGAGTATTATGTCAGATAAGAATTTATTAAATGTTAAAGATTTATATGTAGATGTAGAAGATAAGGAAATTCTTCATGGTGTTAATCTTTCAATAGGCAAGGGTGAAACACATGTACTTATGGGACCTAATGGAACAGGTAAGTCAACACTTGGCTATGCTTTAATGGGCAACCCAAGATATACAGTAAAGAGTGGTGAGATATGGTTTGACGGTAAGAATATTACTGATGAACCAGTTAATGAGAGAGCTAAAGCAGGAATGTTCTTATCATTCCAGAACCCACTTGAAGTTCCGGGTGTTACACTCAGTTCATTTATAAGAAATGCCCTTGAATTAAAGACCGGCAAGAGAACAAGATATATGGAATTCAAGAAAGAACTTGAAAAGACTATGGAGCTTTTATCTATGGACAAGTCTTATGCAGAGAGAGATCTTAATGTAGGCTTTTCAGGTGGTGAGAAGAAGAAGGCAGAGATATTACAGCTTCTTATGTTAAAGCCATCATTTGCAATTCTTGATGAAACAGATTCAGGACTTGATGTTGATGCTGTAAAGACTGTATCAGCAGGTATAGAAGAATACCAGAAGACCTGCAAGGGAAGCCTTCTTATAATTACACACAGCACAAGAATACTTGAATCTTTATCAGTTGATTATACACACGTTATGATTGAGGGGAAGATTATAAGCACAGGTGATGCTTCACTTGTTGATAAGATTAATGAAAATGGTTTCGCAGAATACGAAGCAGAATAGTCAGCCATAATCATACGTTGATATATGAAAGGAGTTTACATCGAATTATGAAAGAAAAGACATATGTAGATGATATAGATAGAAACATATATGATTTCAAGAATGATGATAAGGACACATATAAGTTAAATGCTGGTCTTACTCCTGAGATAGTTGAGAAGCTCTCAAAGGAGAAGGATGACCCTGCTTGGATGCAGAATTTCAGGCTTGAGTCATTACAGATATATAATAATATGAAAGTACCTGACTGGGGACCATCTATAGAAGGTCTTAATATGGACAATATAGTAACTTATGTAAGACCTAATACTAATATGAAAGCTAAATGGTCAGAAGTACCAGAAGACATTAAGGATACATTTGAAAAGCTTGGTATTCCACAGGCAGAAAGAAAGTCACTTGCTGGTGTTGGAGCACAGTACGATTCAGAGCTTGTGTATCACAATGTAAGACAGGAAGTTGCTGAGATGGGTGTTGTATATACAGATATGGAGAGTGCGTTAAAGGGTGAATATGCAGATATGGTGCGTACACATTTTATGAAGCTTGTTAAGCCTACTGACCATAAGTTTGCGGCACTTCATGGTGCAGTATGGTCTGGTGGTTCTTTCGTATATGTTCCAAAGGGAGTATCAGTTGAGATACCATTACAGTCATATTTCAGGCTTAATGCACCGGGAGCCGGACAGTTCGAGCATACACTTATTATTGTAGATGAGGGAGCTGATTTGCATTTCATAGAGGGGTGTTCAGCACCTAAGTATAATGTAGCCAATCTTCACGCCGGTTGTGTTGAGCTATTTGTAGGAAAGAATGCCAAGCTTAGATATTCAACTATAGAGAACTGGTCTAAGAATATGTATAACCTTAATACTAAGAGAGCTATTGTTGAGGAAGGTGGTACAATTGAGTGGGTATCAGGCTCATTTGGCTCACACGTATCATATCTTTATCCTATGAGTATTCTTAAGGGTGATAATTCTAAAATGGAATTTACAGGAATTACATTTGCAGGAAAAGGACAAAATCTTGATACAGGTGCAAAGGTTGTCCATACAGGAAAGAACACAAGCTCATATATTAATACTAAGTCAATATCAAAGGATGGTGGAATTAGTACATTCAGGTCATCAGTTATAGTTAATTCCAAGGCAGAGAATTCCAAGGCTTCTGTATCGTGTCAGTCACTTATGCTTGACAGCATATCACGTTCAGATACAATCCCGGCAATGGATATTAAGACAAGCAAGGCGGATGTCGGACACGAAGCACAGATTGGAAGCATAAGCGATGAAGCAGTATTCTATCTTATGTCAAGAGGAATGACAGAGGAAGATGCAAGAGCCTGTATCGTAAGTGGATTTGCAGATAACGTATCTAAGGAGCTTCCACTTGAATATGCAATTGAAATGAATAATCTCATAAGACTTGAAATGAAAGGCAGTATAGGTTAATTGTGCTGATAAGATGAGCAGGAATGGAGAAATTTATGAATAATAATGAATATAGAATAAATGCACTTCCAGCAAAGACATGGTACCAGCTTAATATGAATGATACACGTCTTTTATGGGATGATAATTTAGTACCTTGTAATATGGATACAAAAGGCTGTGATAAGGTATGTTCAGATGTTAATGCTAAAGATTACAGTGATATAGAAAATGCAGTTCTTACAGGTGCAGGCAAAGAAGCAGATGTGTTATTTGAAGCAGGCGTAACTAATACATTACTTGTAAATGCAGATAAAGAAACTAACGGCCAGACATTATATATTAATGTCAATGGCAATGATAAGAGCCAGTCAGGAAAGATTATAGTTAATGTAGAGGATAATGTTACATTTACAATAATTGAGAACTTTAAAGGTGAGAGTAGTACAGAAGGCAGGGTAGCATTAAGAACACTTATAGATACAGGTCTTAACAGCAAGGTACGCCTTATTCAGGTATATATGCAGCCAGAAAGCATTGATGTATTAAGCGATACAGGATGCAGGCTTTCAGATAATGCCTCATTTGAGATTGTTCAGGTATTCGTAGGCAGGGGCAGCCTTTATGATGGAATAAGGACAGAGCTTATAGGCAATAATTCTGCATTTACAGCAGATATTGGATACCTTGGAGCTAAGAAGCAGAATATAGATATTAACCTTATATCTAATCATATTGGAAAGAAGACTAACAGCGGGATAAGAGTTGATGGTGCATTAAAGGACGAAGCTTCTAAGCTTTTCAGAGGTTCTATTGATTTTAAAAATGGTTCTTCTGGTTCAGTTGGTGCAGAGACAGAAAATGTACTTTTACTTGGCGAAGATGTCAGAAATAAGACAATACCTCTTATACTCTGTGCAGAGGAAGATGTTAATGGTTCACACGGAGCTACAATCGGTGAGCTCGATGAGGAAACATTGTTCTATTATGCTTCAAGAGGCATTGATAAGAAGAACGCTGAGGATATAATGACTAAAGGAAGAATTGAAGTTATTATAAGAAAGATTAATGACGAGGACACAGAAAAGCTTGCAGAGGAGCAGCTTGAAGAAGTGTTGCAGTAATGGAGGCAGTAATGGAGATTAAAGAGCAGAAAGATTATAGAAAAGATTTTCCACTTCTTAATAATAATTCTTCTATATATATTGATAATGCGGCAACAGCACAGAAGCCACAGTGCGTAATTGATGCTGAAAGCAGATTTTATGAGGTTAATAATGCCAATCCTCTCCGTGGCTTTTATCCATTAAGTCTTGCTGCTACTAAGGAATATGAGGATGCAAGGGAGGTTGTAAGACAGTTTCTTAATGCGGACTCTGATAAGGAGATAATCTTTACAAGAAATACAACAGAAAGCCTTAACCTTGTTGCATACAGCTATGGTATTAATAATCTTAAGGCTGGAGATGAAATAGCAGTTTCAATAATGGAACACCACAGCAATCTTCTGCCATGGCAGATGGTTGCAAGAGTGACAGGTGCAACTTTAAGATATCTGGAATGTGAGAAGGACGGAACATTAAAAGATGATACTCTTAAAGAGGGAATTAATGCTAATACTAAGATCGTTGCAGTTGCACAGGTTTCCAATGTATTAGGCTGTGTCAATCCAATTAAAAAGATAGCCCAAATAGCACACGATAATGGTGCTGTTATGGTTGTTGATGCGGCACAGAGTGCTCCACATATGAAGATTGATGTAAAAGACTTAGATGCTGATTTTCTTGCGTTTTCAGGACATAAGCTTATGGGACCTATGGGAATTGGTGTACTTTATGGTAAGGAAAGCATACTAAGGAATATGCAGCCATTTCTTACAGGTGGTGAGATGATTAATTCGGTTACTAGAGATGGTGCAACTTATGCAGAACTTCCACACAAGTTCGAGGCAGGAACGGTAAATGCGGCAGGAGCTGTTGGTCTTGCAGCAGCAATTAAATACATTAGTGAGATAGGCTTTGATTATATACAGCAGAAAGAAGAAAGACTTGCAAAGATTGCTATTAACGGACTTAAAGACCATAAGTACATTCATATATTAGGCTCTGATGATTATAAGAACCATACAGGAATAGCAGCATTTACAATAGATGGGGTTCACCCACACGATGTAAGCGAGATATTATCTTCTGACGGAATAGATGTAAGGGCTGGGCATCACTGTGCACAGCCACTGCTTACATTTCTTGGAGTTAATAATGCGACAAGAGCAAGTTTTATGTTCTATAATACAGAGAAGGAAGCAGAAGCATTTGTTGAGAGTGTGCTTAACGTAAGAAGGAGAATGGGTTATGATGAATAGAGGCTTTTATAATGAAATACTTACAGAACATAATATAAGACCAGAATTTAAACACGACTTAGAAGATGCCAATATCGTCCTTGAGGGTGTAAATCCTAACTGTGGTGATGATATATGGCTTAAGCTTAAGGTTGAAGACGGTATTATTAAGGACGGAGCTTTTATTGGAGACGGCTGTGCTATATCCCAGGCATCGGCTGATATTATGCTTGGGATGATAATTGGAAAGACTAAAGAAGAAGCTTTAAAGCTTGGAGATTTATTCTTTAAGATGATTAAGGGTGAAGCAACCGATGAGGAGATTGAAGAATTAGACGAGGCATCAGCACTTAAAGATATATCACATATGCCTGCAAGAGTAAAATGTGCTGTACTTGGCTGGCATACATTAGATGAGGCATTAAATAAGGAGTAATATGGCAAAGTATATTATGGCACTTGATCAGGGAACGACAAGCTCAAGATGTATATTATTTGATAAGGCTGGCAATATCTGTTCAATGGCACAGAGGGAATTTGAACAGATATATCCTAAGCCGGGCTGGGTGGAACACAATCCAATGGAGATATGGTCAACACAGTATGCAGTTATGTCTGAGGCTATGGCACTTTTGGGTGCTAAGCCTAATGATATAGCAGGCATTGGAATAACCAACCAGCGTGAAACCACAATTGTGTGGGATAAAGAAACTGGTGAGCCTGTATACAATGCAATTGTATGGCAGTGCAGACGTACAGCCAAGGATATTAATCTGCTTGTAAAAGATGGTTATGCAGATGTAATCAAGGCAAAGACAGGGCTTGTTCCAGATGCGTATTTTAGTGCAACTAAGATTGCGTGGATACTTAGTAATGTAGCAGGAGCAAGGAAAAAGGCAGAAGAAGGCAGATTGTTATTCGGCACGGTTGATACATGGCTTATATGGAAACTTACAGGCGGGGCAGTGCACGTCACGGATTATACTAATGCTTCAAGAACTATGCTTTTTGATATTCATAACAGGTGCTGGGATAAAGAACTTCTTGAAAAGTTCAACATACCAGAGGTTATGCTTCCTATGGTAAAACCTTCAAGTTGTATATATGGTTATACAGACCCTTCTGTTCTTGCCGGAAATATCGCAATAGCAGGTGCGGCAGGTGACCAGCAGGCGGCACTTTTTGGACAGTGCTGTTTTGAGCCGGGAGAAGTAAAGAATACATATGGAACAGGCTGTTTTCTTCTTATGAATACAGGGGACAAGCCGGTGGATTCTAAGCATGGTCTTATAACTACGATTGCGGCAGGAAGTGATGACCAGCTTCATTATGCACTTGAGGGAAGTGTATTTACAGGCGGTGCAATTGTGCAATGGCTTCGTGATGAGATGAGGCTTATAAGAAGCTCCTCACAATCAGAAGATTATGCAAGAATGGTAAATGACACCAATGGAGTATATATTGTTCCTGCATTTTCAGGAATGGGTGCACCTTACTGGAATCCTTATGCAAGAGGCTGCGTTGTAGGCTTATCAAGAGGTGCTAACAAGGAACATTTTATAAGGGCATCGCTTGAGTCAATAGCATATCAGACATATGATGTGTTAAAGGCAATGGAAAGTGACACAGGACATATAGTTAAAGAGTTAAAAGTAGATGGCGGGGCAAGTGCCAATGATTTCCTAATGGAATTTCAGGCAGACATTCTTGGAGCTAAGATAAGACGTCCTAAGTGTATAGAAACTACTGCACTTGGTGCGGCATATCTTGCTGGTCTGGCAGTTGGTTTCTTTAAGGATCTGAATGAGATAAGAGATAACTGGCAGTTGGCTTCCACATTTGAGAGCAGTATGGCACCATCAGACAGGGATAACCTTCTCGCAGGCTGGAGAAGAGCCGTAAAATGTGCCATCTCTTATACAGATGAATAAAACTGAATAAAAAATATATTGTTTTTGCTTTGTTATTGTATATAGTGTATAATTTTAAGCATATATATCAGGGAGGAAGAGGTTTTGGATAATAATGTACTAAAGGCACTTAATGTAATAGAGCAGGTCAACAATGTTATATTAGGAAAAGATAAACAAATAAGAGAGATTATGGCGGCATTTCTGGCTGGAGGCCATATACTTTTGGAGGATATTCCGGGGGTTGGTAAGACAACACTTGCGACAGCATTTTCTAAAGCAATGGCACTTGACTGCAAGAGGGTGCAGTTTACTCCGGACGTAATGCCGTCTGATCTTACGGGGTATTCAGTATATAGAAATGACTTAGGCCAATTCATATATCAGCCGGGAAGCGTGTTCTGTAATCTGCTTCTTGCTGATGAGATTAACAGAACATCACCTAAGACACAGTCAGCACTTTTAGAGGTTATGGAAGAAAGAAAGGTAAGCGTTGAGGGCGTTACCAGAGAAGTTCCAGAACCTTTTATTGTTATTGCAACACAAAATCCGCTTGGTAATGCAGGAACACAGAGCCTTCCAGAAGCACAGATGGATAGATTTATGATTACTTTATCAATCGGTTACCCTGATTATGAAAGTGAGCTTGATATGGCTATGTCTGTAGGAAAGCAGAGCAGGACAAGTGATATGACACCTGTGGTAAGCATAGATGATTTTATAAGTATGCAGAATAAAATATATGATGTATATATGAACGAGAGCATATACAAATATATAGTTAATCTTGTTACAGCTACTAGAAAGTCACGTTATATAGAAAGAGGTGCAAGTCCTAGAGCGACTATAGCACTTGTAAAAATGTGTAAGGCGTGGAGCTGGCTTAACGGAAGGGATTATGTTGTTCCTGCGGACGTTATTGCACAGTTTGAGTATGTTATAACACACAGAATAATTCTTAATATGGCGGCGAGAATGGACGGTAAAGACAAAGCAGAAGTGATTAATGATATTTTGAAATCAGTTGCTAAGCCAGCAGTAGGAAAGAAGGCATAATGACAGGTGTATTTTTGATTATTATACTTGCTGTTGTGTGGTATGTAGCAGGCATATTTCATTCATTTGCACTTATGCTTTATGTAGCTGTTAATCTTCTGCTAATAGCAGGTATGTATATATTAACCCGTATATATAAAAGAAATGTTGCATTTGATTTTGATGTTAATCTGGCTGAGGGGTTAAAGAATTCTGGCTGCCAGTTAAGAATTAATGTAAGCAATAAAACAGGAATACCAATCACGAAAATCAGATTAGATGTAGTCGTGTCATATTGTGATAAGAAAGGTAAAGAATACAAGAAATACCGAAAGAACGTAAAGCTGTACGGAGGCTGTAAGGGCAGGAAGGATAATATGGATTTATCTGTCAGCCTGCCATATTGTGGAATGGCTGATGTAAAGATAGTTAAAGCAAAAGTGTATGATTGCACAGGCTTGTTTCATTGCACAATAAAGCCTTTAAGCATAATGAATATTTTGATATTTCCAGAAGCTGAAAGCAGTATATATGAAGGTGCTTTTTCACAATATGAAAGCAACAATAATATAGAATCGTATATCAACAGAAAAGGCAGTTCACACGATGATATAAGACAGATAAGGGAATATCAGACAGGAGATTCTTACAGGCATATACACTGGAATTTAAGTTCAAGAACAGGAGATCTGCTTATTAAGGAATTCTGTGGACAAGTTGACAGGGAGATACTTGTGCTTCTTGATACACTGCCTGATGATATTAATAATATTGAGCGTATGAGCAGCTTTTATGACAAGACAGCTGTGCTTGTTATGGGATTTATTCAGGATAACACGAAGGTATCAGTGCTGTGGAATGATCTTAATTCTGGAGCTTTATGTAAACATACAGTATCAGATTATGATGATTTAAAGAATGTATACTATATATTATATAGGCTTCATTATAATTGTCGTAATAATGATACGGATATTAACAGGGAATACAGCCTTGGAGAGTATATTGATAAGAATATCATAAAGATAGATACATCATCTGATGTTACTGAGTTATTGGGAGAAAATGTATATGGAGAACGTGCGTATTAATGTAGGACAGGCACATTCTGACACATATAATGGTAATCCTTATATAGCCTTTGCAGGGATAATGACAGGGCTGTTATCGGTTATATTATTTGTTGATGAATTAGATGCTGTCAGTTTTACAGTTGTGGGAGTATTATTATTCTCAGGAATATATGCGTATATTTTAAGTTATGCACATTATAATAAAAGAAAGTTTCTGCCATTTGTGATAGTGGGAGAAGTGGCTGTAACAGCTATATTGTCTGTATTTAATATACAGCGTATATCAGAGCAGTCTGTATCAATAATGCAGGCACTGGTTGACGGACGGGCAAATACACAGAATGTTACATATGTGGTGTTTGTAAGCAGTGTCGTGCTTATTTATATTATATATCTGTTAGAGGTTATATTTAAAAACCGTGTTATATTGACACTGGTTACAGTTGTAATGCTTGCAGCTTCACCTATATTAAGATTAGAGGTAAGCTTGTTTCATATATTTGTAATAGTTATGCATCAGGTTATAGTGGGCGTGTCTTACGCTGTGCTTGGAAGACGTAAGAAAATGCTGTATACAACAAGAAGCGGAAAGTTGATACATAAGAAAAGTATAATATATTGTATCGCAGCGACAGTGATTATTTTCTTTGCAGCTGATATTATTACCAATATATTTTCTGAATATATGTATGGTTCTATTTCGGGCATAGAGCAGACTATCTATAAGACATCAAAGAGAATATCAGGCAAGGGTTCTGATGTTAAGATTAATGGGGAGATAAGTTCAGGCAATAATTACCAGTCTGGAATTACCCAGATGACAGTTACGGTAAGTAAAATGCCAACAGAGGATTTATATCTTTACGGTTTCAGAGGTGGCGAATATAAGGGTGGAAGCTGGGATTCAACTGATGATGATACTATATGTAAGAATATAGACAGAACTGAATTTAAGAAAGAAACGATATCACAGCCTGTTTACGCATCAACATATTTTAAAAAGATGTATTATTATATTAATATATATATGAGGAACAGCGGAATTGTTGCGACCTCTAACAATAATAAAATAAACAGAAAATTAGATGTTAAATATGTTAATGATAATTATAAACAGACAATAGAGCCTTATTACAATAGTGGTTATAAGAATTTCAGCAAAGGTGATGACGGAAAGAAAACATACAATATTGAATATATTGAACAGGCAGATATGCAGTCTGAATGGAGAGAGAAGAGTAATGAAAAATATAATACAACAGTTCGGGATTATAAAAATGTACAGCAGTTGTATAAGGCAGCTATGACTCCAATCTATTCTGCTGTATCCAAAAGTTTGGTTCCAAGGCTGACTTCATATGTTCAGGCTAATCCATTAACATCACTAAGGGATAAGACTACATTTATTATGTATACACTGCTAAGCAATACAAGATATACAAGAACTCCGGGGGTAATGTTGGGATCATCAGATATTGCGGAGGATTTTCTGTTTAATGCACAGAGGGGTTACTGCGTTCATTATGCAACGGTGGCTACAATTATGTACAGGCTGTACGGAGTTCCGGCAAGATATGTATGTGGTTACAGATTAAGTGCAGAGGACTTCAAGGAAACTGATCAGTCTGTTTATGTTGCAGAGGTTTCTGATAAGAAAATGCACGCGTGGACGGAAATATTTATTGATAATTATGGCTGGGTTCCTGTAGATGTTACGCCAGCAAGTGATGGAAGCTGTGCAGTTTCATATCCTGGTTATGATATTAATACATTTAACAATGTTATGAGTGAACACGGCTGGACACTCGATAAAGCGAGCATTAGCGGTGATATCAGTGAAGATGTAACTTATGTAAGTACAAGAAGCGGAGCTGTTAAGGTGGCATTAAAAAAAGGCTTTAAAGTGGCTGTAGTGGTTGTTAAATATATAGCAATACTGACTCTTGTTATATTAATTATCTTGCTGCCATTATGGATTAAGTTATACAGGGTAAGCAGGCTCAGGAAAATTCAGTCTTTAAGTTCGTGTGATATATATGAAAGATTAATGGAAATGTTGCATTTTGCGGGAGATTTCACCGGATATAACGGGACAGAGGAAGATTTTGCTTATAAGCTTTCGGCACGTTATGGCAATATTACATACGAAGAAGCAAAAAATGTATACGATAGTATGATGTATATACGTTTTGCTGATACAGATAAAGGCAGGTCATATTATAAGAAGAATGTATTGGCCTTATACAGAAAAGCGGCGGAAGAAACTTATAAGGAATTAAAGAAGAAAAAGAAAATAGTATTCAAATATGTGCATTGTTATATCTGACTTTAATATTGACGAATAATTTCTTTCGCATTATTATATGTTATATATAACAATGGAGGAAAAATATATGACGTTAGCTCTTATAACAGCAAAACAGGTTATTGTATTATTTATATTAATATTTTCTGGATTTATATGTGTTAAGACAGGTGCAGTAAAGATAGAGGGAAGGAAAGCATTTTCTGATCTTCTGGTATATTTTGTTGTGCCTTGTATGATAATTAATTCTTATCTGACAGAATTTGATGACAATATTTTTAAGAATATATTGTACGCATTGGGATTAAGCATACTGCTTTTAGTTGTTGGATTTGCCATAACATTTTTATTATCTTTTAAGTTAAAGGGAGATAATGTGCCTATCGTAAGATTTGGCTGTATGTTTTCTAATGCAGCATATATGGGATTTCCTCTGATACAGGCTCTATTTGGAAGTGAGGGACTTATATATGCAAGTGCCTTTGTGACAGCATTCAATATTTTTTTATGGACACTTGGATATTCAATTGTAAGCAGAACCTTTGATTTAAAAGCAATTGTTAAAAAGATATTCACAACACCAGCTATAATATCAGTGTTTATTGGACTTTTAATATTTATTGCAGGAATTCCGCTTCCAGATATTATAAGTCAGCCAATAAGTTATGCGGCGGCTATTAACACGCCATTATCTATGTTTATTACAGGTATGATAATTGCGGCAAGCCCAATAAAGAATATGTTTAATAATAAGCTTGTATATTTTGCAATTATTGTCAGAATGTTCATTATACCTGTAGTGTGCATAGCTATTTTTAAAATATTTAATATCAGCGGAATGGTTGCTGATGTTGTAATTATTCTTGAGGCGTGTCCTTGTGCATCAATATCTTCTGTATTTGCGGTGCAATTCGGATATGATGAGGACGTTGCGGCGGCTATGGTGGTGCTTACTACATTTATAAGCATAATAACACTGCCGGCGGTGGCACTTATTATAACTACATTAATATAATGATACCAGGGGCAAAAGGATTAAAACTATGTGAGTTTGCTCATATTTTGGGGCTTTTGCCACAACATCATATAATTAATATGTGTTAAATTTTAATTAAACATTGTATTAACTTGGGGATAGCCATTTATTTTTTGTTAAATGTATGCTATTATACACAAGTATTTTATGATTATGAGAGTATAATAGAGGTTATTTATGAAGATACTATTTGTTTCGCTTGGCTGCGATAAGAATCTTGTTGATACTGAGAATATGCTTGGCATCTTAAAGAATAAGGGATTTGAGTTCACTGATGATGAATGGGAAGCTGATATTATAGCAATTAATACCTGCTGTTTTATAGGCGATGCCAAGCAGGAAAGTATTAATACAATACTTGAGATGGCAGAACATAAGAAAGATGCCAGATGTAAGGTGCTTGTAGTTGCAGGTTGTCTTGCACACAGATATCAGGATGAGATTATTAAGGAAATTCCGGAAGTAGATGCATTTGTTGGAACATCTTCTTATGATAAGATTGCTGATATGATTAATTCTGTACTTGAAGAAAAGGGCATATCTAATTTTGTTGAAGATGCGAACAGAATGCCAATGGTTGAAGCTGATAGAATTGTGACAACCCCGGGTTATTATGAGTATTTAAAGATTGCAGAGGGTTGTGATAAGCACTGTACTTACTGTGTAATACCTAAGGTAAGGGGAAGCTTTAGAAGCTTTCCTATTGAGTATCTTGTTAACCAGACTAAGAAGCTCGTTGAGGGCGGTGTTAAAGAGATTATACTTGTTGCACAGGAAACAACTCTTTATGGAGTTGATTTATATGGAAAGAAGTCGCTTCCTAAGCTTTTACATAATCTTGGCTTAATAGAAGGACTTGAATGGATAAGAATTCTTTACTGTTATCCGGAAGAGATTAATGATGAGCTTATAGAAGCTATTAAAAATGAGCCAAAGGTCTGTCATTATCTTGATATGCCTATACAGCACGCAAGCGACAATATTCTTAAGCGTATGGGTAGAAGAACTTCAAAGCAGGAGCTTACAGATATTGTTGCAAAGCTTAGAAGGGAGATTCCTGATATTGCCTTAAGAACTACACTTATTACAGGCTTTCCTGGTGAGACAGATGTGGATCACGAGGAAGTTATGCAGTTTATAGATGAGTGTGAGTTTGATAGATTAGGTGTATTTACATATTCAAGAGAAGAGGATACTGTAGCCGCACAGATGCCTGACCAGATTGATGAAGAGATTAAGGAAAAATACAGAGATGAGTTAATGCAGTTACAGCAGGAAATATCAGCAGACAGGTCAGCCGCTATGATTGGACGAATTGTGAGAGTTATGATTGAAGGCTTTATACCAGAAGATAATACATATGTTGGACGTTCATACAAAGATGCACCTAATGTTGATGGTCTTGTATTTGTTGAATGTGACAGAGAGCTTATGTCAGGTGATTTCATTGATGTTAAGATTACAGGCTCAACCGAATATGATCTTATTGGAACTATTGTTGAATAATTAACATCACAGATATTAATATGCACAATGCAGTAAGATTATATGCAGAAGTGTAGGAATGGAGAGTATTATGAATTTACCTAACAAATTAACAATTTTAAGAATGATTATGATTCCTGTATTTCTTGTTGTATTATATATACCAGGATTGGGAATGGCTGGAAATATAGCAGCTGCGGCAATATTTATACTTGCAAGCATTACAGATTTTCTTGATGGAAAGATTGCAAGAAAGTATAACCTTGTAACTAACTTTGGAAAGTTTATGGATCCACTTGCTGATAAGCTTTTAGTGTGTTCGGCACTTATTGCACTTGTGGACTTTGATAAAGTTGCTGCCTGGATTGTAATAATTATTATTGCAAGAGAGTTTATAATAAGTGGTTTCAGGCTTATTGCAGCTGACAATGGTGTTGTTATTGCAGCGAGCTACTGGGGCAAGTTTAAGACAACTTTCCAGATGATAATGATAATTCTTCTTATATTAGACCTGAATTATCCATTTAGCGGGGTTGTTAATATGGTAGTCACATATATTGCCCTTATACTTACGGTTGTTTCACTTATTGATTATATTGTAAAGAATTATAAAATCTTTATAGAGGGTTCTAATAACTAGTTGATATTGATAAGCTGTTTTATGAAAAATTGATAAAGACAGATTAATTAATAAACTGAGGTGATTGTTAATTGCTGATTGATATGGAATAGCTATTCGATGTTTTTATGTGTTAAATGTTTATGTTTAATATTTGCAGATGATGGTTCGGGTGTATTGTGCATCCGAACCATTGTTGAATTATGAAGGGATTAATAAAAGGAGTCGAAACGAAATATGAAATTAGAGGAAGAAGTTGTTAAGAAATTAAAAGAGTGCAACTGCCTGCTGACAACTGCTGAGTCCTGCACAGGCGGTATGGTTGCATCTTCAATTGTAAATGTAAGCGGTGCATCAGAAATATTTCACGAAGGCTATATTACTTATTGCGATGAAGCTAAGCACAAAATACTTGGTGTCAGCAATGATACACTGCAACGATATAAAGCGGTGAGCAGTAATACAGCCTGTGAAATGGCAGACGGAGCATTAAAAGCCGCCAATGCGGATATAGCTGTATCAGTGACAGGCGTTGCAGGTCCGTCTATGGAAGACGATAAACCTGTAGGTCTTGTATATATTGGAATAGCACATAATTGCAGGAGCTATGCTAAAGAATTCAACTTTACAGGTGACAGGGAGACTGTACGTAAAAAAGCCTGTGAGGAAGCTCTGAATATGATACTGGAAGAATTGTCGCAGGTATAGGCTTGCAGGATATGATTGAAGTATAATTTGATATCATATTTAATCAGCAATTTGAAGCAATATAGATGTTAATATCAGTAGAATATATTGGTAAAATATTATTTATATCTTTACACAAAGAGTGGTATATGGTAGGATATATTTATCCAATATGTTACATAGTAATAATAACTAAGACTTGATCCAGGGCTGCAATTATAATTCGGACTATGTTGTAATTAGATGTTATATTAAGTTGACATTATATAATTAACCCGGATTATAACCGGCATTTTTAATGCTGTAATGTACTGGCTGGTATAGATTTCAGGTGAATATATACAGTGTTTAATTAAATTTACTATTTTTACAGAATGAATGTTCGAAAAGCTATTGACAAATGACACGGTATATAATATTATCATTAAAGACGAACGAATGTTCATTGATATGGAGGTATTTATAATTGGTTAATAATGAAGATAAGATGAAAGCACTTGATGCTGCGATTTCTAATATTGAGAAACAGTTTGGTAAGGGTTCTGTAATGAAGCTTGGTGATTCAGCTACTAATATGAATGTTGAATGTATTCCGACAGGTTCATTAAGCCTTGATATAGCACTTGGTTTAGGTGGAGTGCCTAAGGGAAGAGTTGTTGAGATATATGGTCCTGAATCATCAGGTAAGACAACAGTAGCACTTCATATGGTTGCAGAAGTTCAGAAGCGTGGCGGTATAGCTGGATTTATAGATGCAGAGCACGCACTTGACCCTGTATATGCTAAGAATATAGGTGTAGATATTGATAATTTATATATATCACAGCCCGACAGTGGTGAGCAGGCACTTGAGATATGTGAGACAATGGTAAGATCTGGTGCTATTGATATCGTTATTGTCGATTCAGTAGCTGCACTTGTACCTAAGGCTGAGATTGATGGTGATATGGGTGATTCACATGTAGGTTTACAGGCAAGACTTATGTCACAGGCTTTAAGAAAGCTTACTCCTGTTGTAAGTAAGAATAATTGTGTTGTTATATTTATCAACCAGTTAAGAGAGAAAGTTGGAGTTATGTTCGGTAACCCAGAGACAACCACAGGTGGACGTGCACTTAAATTCTATGCGTCTGTAAGACTAGATGTCCGTAAGATAGAGACATTAAAGTCTGGTGGAGAAGTTATTGGTAACCGTACAAGGGTTAAGATAGTTAAGAACAAGGTTGCACCTCCATTCAGGGAAGCGGAATTTGATATAATGTTTGGTAAAGGAATATCAACAGAGGGCGATTTAATTGATTTAGCTTCTAATGTGGGAATTGTACAGAAGAGTGGAGCTTGGTTTTCATATAATGGAGAGAAGATTGGACAGGGTAGAGAGAATGCTAAGCAGTTTCTTCTTAACAATCCGGAATTAAAGGATGAGATAGATAAGAAAGTTCGTGCCCATTATGGAATAGGTGAAGAAGCTGATACGGCAGAAGCAGAAGATACTAAAGCTAAGTCTAAGAAAAAGACTGGCGAGAAAGAGGCGGAAGAAGTAAATGTATAATGATGAAGTTTCTTCAGATATACAATATTTAGTCACTTCGATTGTCGATGTTAATAAACAACGCAGGAGAGTATTTGTTAATTACGAACCTGCGTTCGTTTTATATAACTCAGAGATAAGAAAGTATCAGATTAAAGTGGACAGTGTTATTATGTCCGATATTTACAATGAGATAATAACTATACTTACTAAAAGGGCTAAGATAAGGGCGATGGCTCTGCTTAAGAGCCACGATTATACAGAAGGCAGGCTAAGGGAGAAGCTATGGGCTAATGGTTATCCTAAGTGCTGTATTGATGAGACTGTAGCATATATATATTCATATGGTTATATTGATGACAGAAGGTTTGCTGATAATTATATAATATCGAGGTCATCTTCTAAATCAAGGCGTGTGATTGAGACATCTTTGTTAAAGCTTGGTGTTTCTGCTGATATTATTAAAGAAGCCTGTGATGAATTTTATTGTGAGGAAGATGATTATGCAAAGGAGATTAATGTAATAATCGGACATATCAATAAAAAGATTAATTCAATTGATATTAAAGATTATAATCAATTACAGAAATTAAAAGCTTCACTTTACAGAAAGGGCTTTAGGCTTGATGATATCAATAAAGCACTTGATATGGTATGTGATACTAATGAGTATTAATAGGCCGGATAATATATGCAAGATAATGACAAGTTAGGTTGATGTAACCTTGACATAATGCCGTTTAGAGTATAATATTAGTATGTTGTATTTTTTGTACAATGAAAACTTAATAAGGAGGTGCTCCTGTGTCATTTATTCCGGCAGTTGTCACATTTTTTGTTACACTTGTGATAGTCGCACCTATTACCTGGGTTGTATCTAGTAAAGCCATCAATAAAAGCAATGATGAAAAGATTGGCAATGCGAACGAAAGAGCCAGAGAAATAATAGATGAAGCGTTGAAAGCGGCTGAGACTAAGAAGAAAGAGGCACTCTTAGAAGTTAAAGAAGAATCTTTAAAGACTAAGAATGAGCTTGAGAAAGAGACTAAGGAAAGACGTGCAGAAATTCAGAAGTACGAGAAGAGAGTCCTTTCTAAAGAAGAAACTCTTGACAGAAAGATTGAAGCAGTAGAGAAGCGTGACTTAGGTATTACCAGAAAAGAAGAAGAACTTGGTAAACAAAGACAGAAGGTTGACGAACTTGAAAAGAAAAGACAGCAGGAACTTGAAAGAATCTCTGGATTAACCTCCGAACAGGCAAAAGAATATCTATTAAAAACTGTTGAAGATGAAGTTAAACATGATACTGCTGTAATGGTTAAGACATTAGAAAGCAGGGCAAAAGAGGAAGCAGATAAAAAGGCAAAGGAATTAGTGGTTAATGCAATTCAAAGATGTGCCGCTGACCACGTTGCCGAGACAACTATATCAGTTGTACAGCTTCCTAATGATGAAATGAAAGGCCGCATTATTGGTAGAGAGGGTCGTAATATAAGAACTCTTGAAACACTTACTGGTGTAGAACTTATAATTGATGATACACCTGAGGCTGTAGTTTTATCAGGCTTTGATCCAATTAGAAGGGAGATTGCAAGAATCGCTCTTGAGAAGCTTATTCTTGATGGAAGGATTCATCCAGCAAGAATTGAGGAGATGGTTGAAAAAGCCCAGAAAGAAGTTGAAACATTAATTAAAGAAGAAGGTGAAGCTGCAACCCTTGAGGTTGGTGTCCATGGAATTCATCCTGAATTGGTTCGCTTACTTGGTAAGTTAAGATACAGAACCAGTTATGGTCAGAATGTATTAAAACATTCAATTGAAGTAGCTCAGATTACAGGATTGTTAGCCAGCGAATTAGGTCTTGATGTAAAGATGGCAAAGAGAGCTGGTTTATTACATGATATAGGTAAAGCTGTCGACCATGAAATGGAAGGCTCACATATTCAGTTGGGTGTTGACCTCTGTAGAAGATACAAGGAATCAGCACTTGTTATTAATGCGGTAGAAGCTCATCATGGTGACGTTGAACCAGAAAGTTTAATAGCCTGTCTTGTACAAGCTGCTGATACAATCTCAGCCGCAAGACCTGGTGCTAGAAGAGAGACGTTAGAAACTTACACAAACAGATTAAAACAATTAGAAGATATTACCAACTCATATAAGGGAGTTGAGAAGTCTTTTGCTATTCAGGCAGGTAGAGAGGTTCGAGTAATGGTTGTTCCTGAAGTGATTAGTGATTCAGATATGGTATTACTTGCAAGGGATATTTCTAAACAGATTGAAAATCAGATGGAATATCCAGGACAGATTAAAGTTAGTATTGTAAGAGAATCAAGAGCTGTTGATTACGCTAAGTAATTACGAACATATTTAAAGAACCAGAGAAGCTACCAAGAATTCAAAATTCTTGGCAGCTTCTTTTTTTATGTTTTGTATTAGTATTTACTATAATATTTCGTCTTATACTATTATGTAGCCTTTTATTGATGTCAAATTGGTGAATAGACTAAATTACCTTTTGATTTTAAGTGTTAATATGCCAAAAATAAACATATGGCAGTTATATACAATAATTATTACAATGCTTATTGAAATGTAATTCTTAGTATAAAATTCAAAGGCTGACTTAATAATATTAAGCTAACACTTAATTTTATTAATA
>ERZ835051.933-NODE-933-length-32408-cov-3.092913_pt1 | contig 32408 bp, 34 predicted proteins | sample MGYA00519575_ERZ835051 | MGnify/ENA primary metagenome ERZ835051 (study PRJEB31850, sample SAMEA3708769) | human gut metagenome | biome: human gut; feature: human-associated habitat; material: faeces | place: China | collected 2014 ... | reverse complement strand
TGTTCTACCAAGAGCTGTTCCGTCTGAATGGATGGGACTATACCGTGCGAGGTATAAAACGTCGCCCCGGCATCATCGGCAAGTGGACTAATAAATTGATTTACGAACAGTTGCCGCCCGGTGTGCTTGACGAACTTAAACGCAGAACACCCAAGTCGGCTCGTTTGCACCAAAGCCTGACCGCCGACATAGGACAGCCGGAACTTGCGGCTCAGATTACGCAGGTGGTGACAATATTCCGGCTCTCGGACAACATGGGGCAGATGTGGTCGAATTTCAACAAACTTCAATCCCGGCAGGCCGGACAACTTGAACTGCCGTTTGAATTTGATGAGAATGGACATACACTCCCGTCAAGCGACGATGAGCCGAATATGTCTGAAGCCGAATAGCCCCGATGAGCGAAGCGAAAAAACTGAGTTAATTAACGGAATAATAACCAACAAATCACTATCTTTGTATGTTGATAATAGAAAGAATCCATATAAGGAGGCGACAAATGAACATCTTACGCACATTCATAGGCTTTCTGACCGACGGCGAAGCCTCAATGAGGCTCGATGCCGCCAGCAAGCGTGTGCGCGAACAGATGGGAGATTTGAGCTACAAGACTATTGCTGACAGCAAACGAGAAATGCGCGGCGACATGATGCGTCTGCGCGGTGATTTCCACAAAGCAATAAGAGAAGCCTCCGACAATGACAAAAAGAGCCGAACAAAACAAGATTAGCAGCACTCCAAACGGTGTAGCATTGGAGCATAACACCGTCTATGACGATAATCTGCTTCCCGCAGCCGATGAGTTGTGCAAACTCAACGCCTTAGACCCCGATATTGTGCCGTGGGTCAAGAACCGCACAGAGATAGAGCAGAACGCACGCATCAAGTTCAATTTGCGGCGCACTGCTTTGGCGTTCCGCGAAATAAACTACTCGGCTTTTCTCACGTTTGCTGGGCTGATACTGTGTGTTGGGGCCATCATAGGGATTTTCTACCTTTCGTATGACTTGATCATGAACGGACATGAAACCGCCGGAATGCTATTCGGCGGCGGTGATGTTGTGGGCGTGCTCATGGCAATAAACAAGTTCAAGCTCCGCAAAGACAAGTAAAAACAGATGAGCGAAGCGAAAGAGAAAGACCGCATACTGGCGCAGATTAAGGCGCGGAAGCACCACAGCGAGATTGTGGGGCTGAACAAGCATATAGACGAGCTTGTTAAGGACGGCTATGTTAGCGGCAGTTTCGCCACGGACGGAAGCATAATAACCATACATACGACCCCGCAAGGAGAGCGGTTTCTTGAAAACGGAGGCTACCTGAGACTATATAGGAATAGAGTGAAGCAAAAGTTATGGTATGGCTTTTGGTTTGTAATGGGAGTAGCCGCGACTAAAATAACCGAGAAACTAATTGATATGCTATTTCCGTGAAAACTCCGGCAACAAAGAACTTCCAGCCGTCCTCTTTGAAACTCTTGCAAAATTCTCTCCAAAACCATTTCATAATTCAAAGTTGCTAAAAATAAACTATATAACAACCAAAAACTACAACTAAAATGAAAAAATTAATCGCAATCGTGATGATGCTGCTTACCGTGATAATGGCGGGATGCGACAAAAAAGCGAGAATAGGAGCCGTAACGCTTGGGGATACATACGAGGAAACGGTAAAATCGCTGGAGAAAGAGAACCTCGCGATAGAACACAAGGAAGATGGGTCTGTCGTTGCGCGTGGGGAAGTTTATATTTTGGATGTTCCATTTGACAATGTTTTTCTTCAATTTAATGGAAATAAGCTGGAAGCCGCAACAGCTCAGCGGAAATTTAGTACTCTTTCCAAAACGGAATCAAGCCACATTAAATCAAGAATGTCTGAATTGTGTGGCTATATGTACTCCGATGTTGACAAAGTAGCTGCGGGATTCGGCACAAAGAGTCATAATAATGGCTGTATAGGAGGGATAAAAGTAGAATGGGACGAATATAGAGATATGTATTTTGTAACAATAGAACTCGTCCAATAATATGCCCACCAAATCCTACTACAAGATCGGCGAGGTCTCGGCGATGCTCGATGTCCCCGTCTCGACCCTGCGCTTCTGGGAAGACACCTTCGAGCAGCTTGACCCGTTCGGGACGCCGGGAGGAACACGCAAGTACCGCCCCGAGGACGTGGAGATGTGCAGGATGATAAAGCATCTTCTCCGCGAGAAAGGCTACTCGATCGAATACGCGAAGAAAGCTCTCGCGGATTACCGCAGATACCCGCCACGACACCCCTTTGTGTGCAAGTCCGCCGATGACGCCCTGCGGCTGCTCTCCGAAGCAAAGAGCCGCTGTGAGGATGCTCACGCCGTTGCCCGAATCGAAGCGGTCGAGGGGTGGATAGCGGGTATTGAGATTGCCGAGGAACCGCGCACTCCAAAGCACAAGAACATTCAGGGCAAGGAGTATTTTGCGAAAGTCTTAGAAGAAAAGCAGACGGACAGCCAAAGTTAGATTGTTGCTTGTGCTTTCATCGCCATCTTCCGCTCCAGCTCGGCAAGCGTCTCGACCTCGACGACGCGGAAGCGGTCTTTGAAAAACTCGGCGCGGTCTGATAGCATCCAATGCGGCCTACATCCTATCGCCATTGCGTTTGTTACCATAAGCACAGTGCGCTGCCGAGGGAAGTATACGTCGGCGAATTTCCACTTGCCGTCAATCTCGACAGGCCACTTGATCTTGAAACTTAACCCTATCTCTTTGAGCCGACGGCAAATTTTCTTCAATTCGGGGTTGATTTTGCGTATAAGGTCATCTCGGTAATCGAAAGTCCATGCCGGAATGTTAAGCGTCGAGTCGAAAATGTCGAGTTCGGCGGCAAATTCTTCCCAAGATAGTCCTGAACGGTGACGTAATCCGTGTGGCCGCGGGCGACTATGTTCGGATTGCGGTAATCCTCGTCGCTAAGTTTCTTTTTCTCGTCAAGTCATATGTCGTATGACTTGTCTGTCTTTTCAAAACGGACCATCTCAAACAGCTCATCTAAGCCTTCGGGTAAGAATTGCCAAAATGCCTCACTGGTTTTCATGACGCAAGTTTAACACTTCCCCCAAAAATCTATGCACAGGACTTTCGGCTTGTGCCTAACACTTCATAAAACTATTACTGCCTGGGGAAAATCTTATAAGCCGATGCGCCTGCTATGTGGGCATGTCGGCTTATAGAAGATTTCCTCGGACAGTAAAAGTGAAGAGTTAAGAGTTGACTGGCGCCTCGGCTGGCGTCGCTTAACTCTTGACTCTTGATTTTTGACTTTTGTCAGGGACTACTTGCGTGCGCCGTACTCTTGGTCGAGGTTGAAGATGGCGGTTGCGCCCATGCGCTTGAGGCGGTCGACGATACCGGAGGCGGTGGCCTCCTCCTCTACCTGCTCGCGGACGAACTGCCAGAGGAAGTCCTCGCTGGCGAAGTCGTGCTCGGCCTTGGCCAGTTCGAGCAGGTTGTTGATGAGCGCGGAGACCTTGCACTCGTGTGCGTAGACGTTCTCGAAGGCGGCCAGGGGGGATTCCCAGGACTGCGGTACGGCGTCGATCTGGCCGAGCACGGCCTTGCCGCCGCGCTTGATGACGAAGTCGGCTATCATGTAGGCGTGCGACATCTCTTCCTGGCTTTGCTTCTTCATCCAGTTGGCGAAGCCGGTGAAGCCCTCGCCCTCGAAGAAGAACGACATGGAGAGGTAGAGGTTGGCGGACCATATCTCCGCTACGATCTGCCCGTTGAGGGCATCTTGCATTTTCTGTGAAATCATAGTCTGTGTCTATATATTGGTTTCTTTGTGTTTCAACAAGTGACCTCGGCCTTTGTTTCGGCGCTGCGGCGGTGCTGCATGAGCTGGAGGGAGTTCAGGATGTTCTGCCAGGCCACGTAGGAGGCGGGTGCCACGGAGGCGATGGGGTTGAGGTAGGCGATGGCCAGCCAGATGGCCAGCACCGTGTTCTTCTGCCCCAGGCCCTGTCCGCCGGAGATCTTGTCGCCGAAGACGCCTCCGATCCTGCGCCCGACGGCGAAGCTGACCATGGTGGCCACGAGGGCTCCGAGCGCCAGCCACACCATCTGCCAGGCGTGCTCGGGCCGGTAGTGGTTGATGATGTAGCTCACCGAGCTGCCCACGACGATGAACAGCGACACGGCCCACATGTAGAACGAGATGCTTTGGTGGTTGGCGATGGCGTCGTGGAAGCGGCGGCAGGTGTAGCGCAGCACGAAGGCGGTGACGATGGGCAGGATCAGCAGCGGCAGCACGCGGGAGCATATCAGTCCGAAGGACTGCAGAAAGGTCATGTCGGGATGCACCCCTATGGCCGCCAGCACCAGAGGACCGATGGCGGCCACTGCCAGGTTACTGACCAGCGAGAAGGTGGCGAGCTTGCTCAGCGAGCCGCCGAGCATGGCGGTGATGACTGGCGCGGCGGTGGCCGTGGGCACGAACACGCAGATGAAGACGCCGGTGGCCACTACCTCGTCCCAGCCGGAGAGCAGGAAGTAGAAGGCAGCGGAGAGCCCGAGCTGTGCCAGCAGGAGCCATGCCTGCACCCGGCCCACCTTCAGGTCTTTCGGCTCCAGCCGGCAGTAGGTGATGGTGAGCATTATGAAGATGAGGTAGGGGGAGAGGAATGTGAGGTAGTCCATCCACTTGTAGAAGAGGGCTCCGCCGAGGATGGCCACCGGCAGCATCAGGGGTTTCAGGCGCTGCTTCATTCCATGGGATATTTAAGCGGGCACTGCGGGTCGCGGAGCACCTTGAGGTATGCCTCGGCGGCCATCCTGGCCTCCGGGAGCGACATGAGCAGGTAGTTGCCGCAGTCGCGGGGCGAGGCGCCGGGCACGTCGCCTTCCCAGCTGGTGATGGCGAACATGGCGTCGGCCATCAGAGTGCGGATCTCATCAGGATGCGGGTGGCCCTTGACAATGAGGTAGTTGCCGGTGCAGCAGCCCATGGGGCCCCAGTATACGATGCGGTCGCGCCACCGGGGATGGTTGCGCAGCCAGGTGGCCACGATGTGCTCCATGGCGTGCAGGGCGCCGATGCTGAGGGCCGGCTGGCGGTTCGGGGCCGTCATGCGGATGTCGAACGTGGTGGCCACCTGGCCGTTGCCGAAATCGTCTATGCGGCTCTCGTAGATGCCCGGCATCAGGGTGAGGTGGTTTATGCGGAAGCTTGCGATCTTTTCCATTGGTTGAGAATTGCAGGGACGCACGGCTCGTGCGTCCGATGGATGTCAGAGGTTGGAGAGGATGCTAACGAGGGCGGAGAAGGTCTCCCGGGGCGCGTCGGTCCAGAAGTTCTCGTACTGGGAGATGTTTTCGGCTTGCCCGGGGGTGTCGCTGACCACGCGGATTATGCTGAAGGGGATGCTGTGCATGGAGCAGACTTGAGCCACGGCTCCCGACTCCATGTCCACGGCCAGGGCCTGCGGGAAATGGCTCTTGATGGCGGCAACCTCCTCGGCTTTCGACACGAAGATGTCGCCAGAGCAGATGAGTCCCTCGCGGAAGTGCGGGTTGCCTGCGAGCACTTTGCGTGCCTCTTCGAGCACGGCGGGAGAGCATGTCATGAGGGTGTCGCAGCCGGAGGCGGCACCCCATTCGGTGCCGGGGCCGCACCAGACGTCGTGATAGGCCACAGTGTCGGCCACGAGCAGGTCGAGCACGTGCATCGACGCGTCCGCTCCGCCGGCCACTCCGGAGTTCACCACCAGGTCGGGGCGGCACAGGCGCACCAGCATGTCGGTGCTGAGGGCGGCGTTGACTTTGCCTATGCCGCACTGCAGCAGGAAGATGTCGTTACCGCCGATTTGGCCCGTGTAATACGTGCGGCCCTCGGCCTGCGCCTCGGTCCTGTTCTCGAGCAACGGCAGCAGGAGCTGGAGCTCCTTGCCCATCGCCACTATGATTCCAATCTTCATTTAATCTCAATTAGTCCGCGAAATTACAAAATTTTTTCGTAATTTCGCGTCGACAAGGACTTTTTATGAGGATATACAAGACATGGAGCGAGGCTCTGGACCCTAAGCAACTGGCCTCGGTAGTCAGCGAATTGCAGCAGGGCGCACTGATGGTGTGGCCTACCGATACTCTCTACGCAGTAGCCTGTTCGGCGCTCGACGTCAAGGCCATAGAGCGTCTGTGTCGGCTCAAGAACATCAATCCGGAGAAAACTAACCTGTCGATAGTGTGTGCCGACATCTCGCAGGCTGCGCGTTATGCCCGCATCGACAACCGCGACTTTGCAATGCTGAGGCAGAACACCCCGGGACCGTTCACTTTCCTCTTCCGTGCCGCCTCCACGCTTCCCCGTGCCTTCAAGGGGCGCAAGATTGTGGGTGTGCGCATCCCGGCCCTGGAGCTCGACCGCCAGATTGCCGGGGCGCTCGACGCTCCGATACTCACCACTTCGGTGGAGTTCGACAGCGAAGACTATTTCGTCAATCCTGACCTGATAGCCGAGGAGGCCGACTCGCACGTGGAGTTCATGATTGATAACGGCACCGGCGGCACTGAGCCGTCCACCATAGTCGACTGCATCGGCGACGATCCCGAGATAGTGCGCCAGGGAAAAGGAATTTTGGAGTAGCTTGGCGCTTGCCATGTCGGGAAAAAGTAGTACCTTTGCGGCGGAATTGCGGCATGGCTGAAAAGCGCCGCATCCCGCCAACACAGGTAAACCAAGAAACACACAAAAAGTAGACAGAGCAATGTCAAAAGTTACAGTGGTAGGCGCCGGCAACGTGGGCGCCACGGCAGCTAACGTAATCGCCGTTCGCGGCATCGCCGACGAGGTCGTGATGATCGACATCAAGGAAGGCGTGAGCGAAGGCAAGGCAATGGATATGATGCAGACAGCGAACCTGCTGGACATGAACACCTGCATCAAGGGCGTCACCAACGACTACGCCGCTACCGCCAACAGCGACGTGGTGGTGATCACCTCCGGCATCCCCCGCAAGCCCGGCATGACCCGCGAGGAGCTCATAGGCGTAAACGCCGGCATCGTCAAGCAGGTCACCGAGAGCGTGCTCAAGGCCAGCCCCAACGCCGTCATCGTCTGCGTGTCCAACCCCATGGACACCATGACCTACCTCATCCACAGGATCTCCGGCCTGCCCAAGAACCGCATCATCGGCATGGGCGGCGCACTGGACTCCAGCCGCTTCAAGTACTATCTCAGCCAGGCCCTGGGCGCTAACCCCAACGAGGTAGAGGGCTTCGTGATCGGCGGCCACGGCGACACCACCATGATTCCGATGAAGCGCTTCGCAGCCTGGCGCGGCGTACCCGTGACCAAGTACATCAGCGCTGAACAGCTCGACAAGGTGGCTGCCGACACCATGGTGGGTGGCGCAACCCTCACCAAGCTCCTTGGCACCAGCGCCTGGTACGCTCCCGGCGCAGCCGCAGCCGAGGTCGTAGAGGCCGTACTCCACGACCAGAAGGCAATGATTCCCTGCTCCGCCCTGCTCGAAGGCGAGTATGGACACAAGGACCTCTGCATCGGCGTTCCCTGCATACTCGGCCGCAACGGCATCGAGAAGATCGTGGAGCTCGAGCTCACCGCCGAAGAGCAGGCCGCATTCGACAAGAGCGCCGCCGCAGTGCATAAGACCAACGAGGCTCTGCCTTGCTAAATTCGGGTCTGCCATAAAGGCGCATCTGCGGCACTTCGGGACCCTCTCGCAGTCGGTCATATACTTCAGTATGCTCCCTCCTGCTCGGAACCCCGAAGCACCACATCTGCAGCCTTTCAGGCAAACCCTCAAGTTACAAATTGGGTGTGCCGGGGAATGACCGGCACACCCTCCTTTTCAATACAATTCATGAATAGCAGAAAGGAACAGCTCGCCGCTTTCGAGCGGATGCTCGACATCCTCGACGAACTGCGCGTGAAATGTCCCTGGGACCGCAAGCAGACCAACGAGTCGTTGCGTCCCAATACCATAGAAGAGGTGTTCGAGCTGGCCGACGCCCTCATGGCCGACGACCAGAAGTCCATATGCAAGGAGCTGGGCGACGTGTTGCTGCACGTGGCTTTCTACTCCAAGATCGGCAGCGAGAAGGGGACTTTCGACATCGCCGACGTCTGCAACGCCCTCAGCGACAAGCTCGTGTTCCGGCACCCGCACGTCTTCGGCGAGGTCAAGGCCGACGATGCAGAGACCGTGTCGCAGAACTGGGAGCGACTCAAGCTCAAGGAGAAGGACGGCAACAAGACCGTGCTCGCCGGAGTGCCCCGCGCCCTGCCCGCCCTCATTAAGGCCAACCGCATCCAGGAGAAAGTGGCACACGTAGGCTTCGACTGGGAGCGTCCCGAGCAGGTGTGGGAGAAAGTGAAGGAGGAGATAGGCGAGACTGAGTCCGAGATCAAGGCCGGCCACAAGGACGACGTCGAGGCCGAGTTCGGCGACCTCTTCTTCTCGCTCGTCAACGCCGCCAGACTCTATGGCGTGAATCCCGAGAATGCCCTGGAGCGCACCAACCGCAAGTTCATCTCACGCTTCAACTACCTCGAAGCCAAGGCCAAGGAAATGGGCCGCAGCCTCAAGGAGATGTCGTTGGCTGATATGGACGCCATCTGGGAAGAGGCCAAGACGAAAGCCCGGGACTGAGAGACGCGCACCGAGCTTCAGCTCGGTGGCAATTGCAGAGTAATGGCACCTCATGCACACGAGGACTGCAATTACCGATCCTAATTACTGATTCAAATTAAGTTGAAGGTCTGCGTTACCGAGAAACCAAGCGTAGCCAGGGATATTGCCAAGATCCTCGGCGCCAACACACCCAAAAGCGGCTATTACGAGGGTAATGGCTACTGCGTGACGTGGACATACGGCCACCTCTGTACCCTCAAGGAGCCGGCCGACTATCCCGACTTCTGGAAATCCTGGCGCCTCGGCGCCCTGCCGATGATTCCACCTCGCTTCGGGATCAAGCTCATCGACCAGGAGAACGTACATCGGCAGTTCAAGGTAATCGAGTCGCTCATAGCTCATGCCGACGAGGTCATCAACTGCGGCGATGCCGGCCAGGAGGGCGAGCTCATCCAGCGCTGGGTCTACCAGAAGGCCGGGTGCGACAAGCCCGTGCGACGCCTGTGGATCTCCTCCCTGACTGACGACTCCATCCGCGAGGGCTTCCAGCACCTCGAGCCCCAGGAGAAATACCACACCTTATATATAGCGGGCCTGTGCCGGGCCATCGGCGACTGGGTGCTCGGCATCAACGCCACCCGCCTCTACACCCTCAAGTACGGACTGGACCGCCAGATACTATCCATCGGCCGGGTGCAGACGCCCACCCTCGCGCTGATTGTAAACCGGCAGAAAGAAATCGAGGAGTTCGTGCCAAAGGACACCTGGGAAATCAAGACCAAGTACCGCGACGTGGTGTTCACATCGACACTGAAGCCATTCGAGACCGAGGAAAAGGCTCGCGAACGGCTTGAGACCCTCGCAGGTAAACTGCTGCACATCAACGATGTCAGCAAGAAGAAGGGCAACGAGGCACCTCCGCGTCTCTTCGACCTCACCAGCCTGCAGGTCGAGGCCAACAAAAAATACGGCTACAGCGCCGACCTCACCCTCAGGACCATCCAGAGCCTGTATGAGAAGAAGCTGACCACCTATCCCCGCGTCGACACCACATACCTCACCCTCGACGTATACAAGAAGTGCGGCCAGATTCTCAACTCCATGACCCCCTACCAGGCGCTGCTGCAGCCACTGCGCGGAGAGCCCCTGCGCAAGAGCACCAAAGTCTTCGACAACAGCAAGGTCACCGACCACCATGCCATCATCCCCACCGGCCAGCGGCCCGGAGCGCTCACTGACGAGGAACAGAAAGTATACGACCTCGTGGCCAGGCGCTTCATCGCCGCCTTCTATCCCGACTTCCGCTTCGAGCAGACCAACGTGCTTGCAGACGTGGACGGAGTGCAGTTCAAGACCACCGGGCGCGTGGTCATCGACCAGGGCTGGAAGAACGTCTTCCGCCAGGAGGAGCAGGCAGAGACAAGGGAAAAGGAGAAGCCCGACGAGGCCACGCTGCCAGTCTTCGCGGTAGGGGAGTCGGGACCGCAGGAACCATTCCTGGGAAAGAAGACCAGCCAGCCCCCCAAGTACTACACCGAGGGCACTCTGCTGAAGGCCATGGAGACGGCCGGCAGTCAGGTTGACGACGAGGAGCTGCGCGAGGCCCTCAAGGCCAACGGTATCGGGCGTCCCTCCACTCGCGCCGCAATCATAGAGACACTGTTCAAGCGCGGCTACATCGTCCGCGAGCGCAAGAGCCTGCGTGCCACCCGGGCGGGCATAGATGTCATCGGCCTCATCAAGGAGGAGCTGCTAAAGAGCGCCAGGCTCACCGGCCAGTGGGAGTGCAAGCTGCGCATGATAGAACGCGGAGACTACAAGCCCGAGGACTTCATCGCCGAAATCAAGCAGCTCGTCACCCAGATCACCTACGCCGTGCTCAGCGACAACTCCAACCGGCGCATCAAGGCCGAAGTCCCCAAGGGCGATGAAAAGCCCGAAGGCAAAGGGAAGACCACCAAGACAAAGGCAAAGTCTAAGCCACGGACTGACAAAAACTCCGGCAAGAAATGAGCAGTCCCATAGTGCAGTATATCCTCGTGGGCCTCTTCTTCGCGCTCATTGCCGCCTGGATAATAGTAAAGAGCATCCGGCGCCGCCGCCGGCGCCTTAGCGGCCATCGGAATCAGGAGTGTGCCGGATGTCCGTGCGGAGGCTGCGGCCGTCCGACTGGCAGGCTCCGCCAGGCGGACCGGGATTGTTGTGTGTCAAAGCGCAGGCACACCTGAAAAGACTCCAACGTTCATTACGTATTTTCGCAAGCCCTTTTGCTGACAGCAAAATTATCCTCGCCGACTGCCACTACCCATCCCTGGTGTGTCAATATTTCCGAAATGTTTTCCCATAATTCCGATATTGATAATATCCACTGAAAAGTCGGCGTTTATCTGCAAATGTCGAAATCAGAAACAGACCAACCGCAAAGCCCGAGCATAGTCTTCACAGACCGGCTCGGCGACACCTCCACCCGCGGTCTCGAAAAATTCGTGGCGCATGCCCTCTGTGTCGAAGGCTCGGCTACGTTCTCATACAACGGTAATGACTTCACCCTCAGTCAGGGTGACTTGCTGGTGGCGCACCGTCCTGCCAATATCGATAATCTGACTACATCCGAGGATTTCAAGGTGCGGACAGTGTACATTGAAGATTCTTTCTGCGAGAAGGCCACGCCCAACCTCAACTACGGCACTCGAGGTTCGCTGGCGCTTTTCCTTAATCCCGTCATGTGCCTCACCGAATGTGAGCAGGAGGTGATAACAGAGGATATGGACCTGCTGGAGTGGCGCCTGGAGGCGACCTGTTATCGCTTCTATGAAGAGAGTCTGCGCTGTGCGGTGCAGCTGATGATACTCGACCTGTTCAGCTTCCACGCCTACCAGCACAACTGGCAATCCGTCTCCAACCAGAACGCCCGAATCATCAACGGCTTCTTCCGCATGCTCGACGACGGCCGGTATCGCGAGCACCGCGAGGTGTCATACTATGCCGCCGAGCTGTGCGTGACTCCCAAGTATCTGTCGGAAATATGCAAGAAAGTGAGCGGACACTCGGCCAACTTCTGGATCAATCGGTACACCACCTTGGAGATTGCGCGGCTATTGCGCAATCCTGAGCTGACACTGGCTGAGATCACGGACATGCTCCACTTCTCGTCGTCGGCCTACTTCAGCCGCTACGTGCAGGCTAAGCTCGGCGTCTCCCCTTCAAAGTACCGCAATTAGTCTTTCTTCTCCCATAGCATGGTGATGTGCGGGCGGAACTCCATCATGAACTCTTCGGAGGTGGCCCGGAAGCCGAAATACTCGTAGAAGCGCCGTATCCAGGCCTGAGAGGTTATCTCTATGCGACGGGCACCGAAGCGGTTTACCGCCAGGTCCATGGCCTTGGAGAAGATGCGGTAGCCGTATCCCTTGCCCTGGCGGGAGGTGACGACACGTCCGATGCTGACATCGTCGTGCTGCGCCCCGGCGGGGATGACGCGGGCGTAGGCTACCAGCTCGCCGGCCTCGTAGAGCAGGCAGTGCAGGCTCTTCTGGTCAATATAGTCGGGGTCGAGGTAGGGGCATCCCTGTTCCTCCACGAACACCTTGGCGCGCAGGTGAAGCACGTCGTATAGCTGCGGCACCGTCAGTTCTCTGAACTCAAGTACTTGAATCTTCTCTTCCATACGGGCGCAAAATTAGTGAAAATTTTTGTAACTTTGCACCATGATACTATCCGAGCGCCTGCAAGCCATAGGTCGTTTCCAGCGTACTCACGCCCTGCGCGGGGAGCTGAACGCCCAGCTGGAAGTTGACGACGAGTTCCTGGTCGCCAACCCGTGGGTTATAGTCGACATGGAGGGCATTCCCACGCCCTTCCGTGTGGAGTCTGTGCGTCCCAAGGGGGCCACGACCTCCCTGCTCAAGCTCCGGGGCGTCGACACCGATGAACAGGCCCGCGTGTTTGTCAACCGTGAGGTGCAGGCCGACGCCGCGCTTGTGGCCGAATGGATAGGCGAGGAGGGCGAGGGAATGTATGCCGCCGACTTCATAGGCTACAACCTCTCCGACATCGACGGGGATGAAGTGGGCACCATCACCGGTGTCAACCTCTCGTCCGAGGATAATCCCCTCTTCGAGGTGTCGCTGCCCGATTCCCGCATCGTGCTCGTGCCGGTGGCCGACGAGCTCATAGAGAGTTACGACCCTGATGCAGGAACCATCGTCATGAACATTCCCACCGGGCTGCTCGACCTCTGAACCCTCTTAATTCTTAACTGAAAAATGTCCCTACCCGAATACGACGAAAATGAAGCGATAACCTTTATGCGCCGCGAGCTGCCTGAAGAGGCAAACAAGCGGTACAGCGACGACGACCTGGTAGACATCCTCGACGCCATCTGGGATTACTACGACAGCGTAGAAGCCACTTCCCTCAACGATATCCCCGACGATGACGACGAAGACCCGCGGCTCCAGGCCGACGCCATAGCCGGCGGCATCTTCAGAATCCTGTCGAAAAACGGCCCCGAGGCAATAAACCTGCCCGACCTTACGCTTATAGTAAAAGGAGAACTCGCTTATGAAGAAGATCTGGGCAATCGTATGTAGCATGCTTCTGACAGTCGGCGCCACGTACGCCGCACAGCCGTCGTCGGCGTCCGACCTGGACGATCTCGACAAGAACCAGCTGCTCCTGGCCAATCCCCTGCCGACCAAGGAAGCCGAACTCATCCGCAAATTCCAGGAGAAGGAAGGCACCACGCTGCTCAACGGCGAGCTCAAGAAGCTTAACCAGCGCTACCGACACGAGCCCGTCACCGTCGAGAAACTGCGCGGAGGCGAGGTCCTGGTGGTCACCATCCCTGCATCGCTGCTCTTCCTGCCCAACGACACCGTGCTGCGCGAAAATGCCTGGCGTGCCCTGGCTCCCTTCAAGCGCTACCTGCGCAACCCTGATATGTACTGGGTGATTCTCGACATGCACTCCGACAACACCGGCAACGCCCAGTACACCGACGAGCTCACACTGGACCGCGTGACGTCCGTCTTCGACTGGTTCGCCGACCAGGGGTGCCAGACCGAGTACCTCTTCCCGACGGCCAGCGGAGCCTACGACCCGCTGCCGGGCGTCGACTACCTAACAATGAAGAACCGCGCCCGAAACCGCCGCCTGGAGATTTACCTGGTGCCGGGCCGCAAGATGCTCTCCGAGGCCAAGAAGGGCCGGATAGCTTTCTGAACCCATGAACCCAAAGACTTGTCCGCGTGTTATATATAGGTAATACTATAAAAACACACAGACATGGCAACGTACAGCGAAATCATAGCCAGCGCCCCCGTGGTGCTTGTTGAGTTCTATGCCGACTGGTGCCCGCACTGTCGGCGCATGATGCCCGTGGTCAAGGAGGCCAAGGGCGAACTGGAGGGCCGCGCCGACGTCTACCAGTTCGAGATTGACGCCAACCAGGAACTCGCTCAGCAGAACGATGTTGAGACAATCCCCACCTTCATCGTCTACAAGGATGGCCAGGAGCAATGGCGCTACAGCGGCGAAGTCACCCTCCGCCAGCTCGTAGGTAAGGTCGAGGAATACCTCTGAATTAAGTTCAGAGCAGTAGCGCCCCCCTACGGTGGGGCTGCAACTCTTAACTTTTTATTATCTTTGCAGCATGAACCGATTTTCGGCACATGCTGCATTGCTTTTTGTTGCCCTCGTCGTCTTGCCATTCTGCGCCTACTCCTTTAAAGAAGCGGGTGAGAGTGCTACGCACAAGACGTTAGTAGGCAGGTACATAGTGGTTGACTCTGTTAGCTGGACGCCGTTGGCGGGAGCCTCCGTGTTCGATCGCAAGGGCCATTTCATCGGCCAGTGCGGCAACTTGGGCAAGACGCCACGTATCGACAGACGAGACTACCCCGTCACCATCCGCATCATAGGCTACAAGGAGTTGCGCCTGCCCGAGCCACTTGCCGCCGACACCATATTCCTGGCCGAGAACGCCACAGAGCTTGACGAGGTGATAGTCTCCGGCAAGCAGCACAAGGTGCTCCACATGCTCGGCTATGTGCGCGAGTATTCCACCCTCACCACATATACCGACACGGTGTTCCTCTTTCGCGAGAAGATGGTCGACTTCATGCTCACGCCTGACCGAAAGACTCATTTCAAGGGGTGGGACAATCCCCGGGTGCTCAAGAGTAAGTCCTATTATCGCTTCACGGACAAGCATGGTCTCGACAGCGTGAGCGGGGAGGGCAACTACCACTTCTCATGGTCCGACTGGGTCAGTCCCATCCTCTCGCCTAAGCTTACGCCCGCCGTGCGGGATGTTGCCTCGGCCACCGATACTGTGCAGGGGCGCAACCGTCCGACAGAAATCTGGACGCGCCGTGGCGACAAGGTGTCCGTAGCCGTCAACGTCCTTGCCGACACCGCCTCGCGCCGCTGGGTGCCGCGTCTGAGCGGCTTCTTTAACGATGGCCTGGAGTTCGACAGCTTCCGCGTCCGCTTCAACTACGCCAATGTGGAGTCCGATACCATCCTGCCCATCGACTTGACAGGCTATTCTTTCAACATCGAGTCGGAGGGAAGGGGACGCAAGATGTTCCGCTTCAACCGCCGCGACGAGCAGTTCTACGTCACCACCTACTCCGAGGTGTACATCGTCGACAAGGAATATATAACGGTGGGAGAGGCACGCAAGTGGGTCAACAAGCCGCTGCATGCTTCCGATCTGGAAATTCTCGAGCCGGAGGAGGCGCCTGAGCTCCAGCCCGATGTGCTGGCACTCATCAGCCGCGTGGAGAATGTGGACAAGGATGCTGTAAGGGCTGGCTACACTGCCGATTCACGACTTATGAGCCCGTATCTCTATGACTGGGACCATCCGGATTCCTTCGGGCGTAATTTCCGTGTCGGGCGCCGTGCCCTTTTCCTGCTCAAGCAGGTCACCGGCATCTCTGCCGTCCGCTCTCACCGCAACACCCGCGACCGCTGGCGCGACTTCCGTCAGCAGCAGATACACCGCAAGGACCCGGCGCCATCAGCACCACGGGTGGAGTAGGCGCCAGGCTATTGCAATTTTGTCTCCTGACCATAGAGCGGCCGCTAAGATGACTACTTTTGCCCATGGAAACTTATAGCAGCCACGACCGCTCTCTTCAACTCCTGCACAATTCTATTCACAGCCCGCTGAGAATTTAGCGACTTACAAGATGCACAACGTCAAAGGCACAACGTTGAAGCGGATTATCGCCCTATGGGGAGACGTGGCGCTTTCCAGCCTATTGAGTCTTCAAACTGGCGGCGAAGGGTGATGTCTTGTTCTGAGCCTGGGGTGACGATTGTGAATACTGAATTGTCGCGGGGCGAGCGACGGCGGTAGAGCGATGGATCAGAGGCCGGTATCGGGGTGTCGCGCCTGTAGGGGTACTCCACCAGGTACTGCGAGGGGTAGATATAGACGGTATTGAAACCCATGAGGGGATTCAGATTCTCCGTATAGAAATAAGATGCGCCGAAGAGGAGATTATTGCGCACAGGAATCGGAGGCGATGTCGGCCCCCAGCTGAGGAAGTCGGCGTCGCGTGGTTCAGGGCACGAGAAGCCGTTGTCGCCCATCATATAGGCGATGTTGCCCGAGAACTCGCAGTCCTGGAAGCTGAGTCCCGGTTTTCCGAATAGGAAGAATTCGAATGCCTGGCGGCAGTGCGTCATTTTGTTATTAAGGAATTTGATGTTGACTGCGGGAGCGGCGTCGGGACCGCTTGCCTGGATAGTGGTGGCGCAGTCGTAGGTGCGCGAGAAAGTGCAGTAGTCAACGAGCATGTCGCGCATGCCGGTGCTCCAGGCTTCCACGCCGTTGCCGAAGCGGGCGCGTGTGGCGAAGGTGAGCTGCACGGCGCCTCCGATGACGTCGAATCCGCAGTGGGTGATGTGTGTGCCGGTGAGGTCGCCGCCCGCGCCATGGGTGGCGAATCCCATTACGTTGATGTCCTGGATTATGCAGTAGGTTGCGTTGTCTATGCCCAGCAGATAAGTTGAGAAGCAGAGAGTGCCGTAGTCTTTGGGATTTTTCTTCGAGCGGAGATAGAGGATGGAGAAAGTATCGGGCTTGACGTCGGCTCTGCGGAAGACCGACGAGACGAAGAACTGGCCGTCGTGGAGGAGCGAGTCGGGCGCCGCGACCATCTGACCGAAGATGGCGTCGGCGTCGGGACGGTAGATGCATCCTATGTTGTAGAGAGTGCCTTCGCCCCATTCGCGCGATTTATCCACACCTATGAAGTTTTTGTCGGTCCTCAGATCTATTTCCCAGACGTTCTTGAGGTTTTTGACTTTTTTCCAAGCCTTAGGCTTGACAAGGATGCGGAAGCCGCAGAGGAGAGGTGCGTAACCGGAACCGTAAGCGCCTATGCGGCAGTCGGAGAAGTTGCGAATGCCCTCGAAGAAAGTGTCGCCGCGGCGGAGAAGGATTGTGGAGCCTGAGCGTTCCTCTTTGGTGAGGGAAGCGATTGTGCGCCTCGGAGCCTGCATGGTACCGGGATTGTCGTCATTGCCGGTTGAGCTTGAGATGTAGATGGTTCTTGCGGGCTCCTTGCGGGGGCCTATGGCGAGGGTTGGAGAGAGTGCACAAAAAAAGAAGACGAAGAAGAGAGCAATTCCTATGTGCCTGCTCATAATTAATTAGTCTTACGTAACCTGAAAAAATTCCGCCAGAACCGATAAATCGAATCTGGCGGGATGATAATTTTAAGCTTTTGGCCTTCTGGCGGGACACTGATATCTTTTTCAGTGTCCTCGGCCAATACTTCGTGGCTTTTCTATGTGGTTGTCAGAGGTGGTTTTTTACATCATGCCGCCCATTCCACCCATGCCGGGGTTGGGCATTGCGGGTGCGGGGTTCTCCTCCTTCTTGTCGGCGATGACGCATTCGGTGGTTAGGAACATGCCGGCGATGCTGGCGGCGTTCTCCAGGGCTACGCGGGTGACCTTGGCGGGGTCGATGACGCCGGTGGCCATGAAGTGCTCGAATTCGCCGGTGCGGGCGTTGTAGCCGTAGTCGCCCTTGCCCTCGCGGACCTTTTGGAGGATTACGGCGCCTTCCACGCCTGCGTTCTCCACAATTTGGCGCATGGGCTCCTCGATGGCACGACGGATGATTGCGATGCCGGTCTCTTCGTCGTCGTTGTCGCCCTTGAGTTCTTCGAGAGCGGGGAGGCAGCGGATGTATGCTACGCCGCCGCCGGGCACGATGCCTTCGGCGATGGCGGCGCGGGTGGCGCTGAGGGCGTCGTCGACGCGGTCTTTCTTCTCTTTCATCTCGACCTCGCTGGGTGCGCCGATGTAGAGCACTGCCACGCCGCCTGCGAGCTTGGCGAGGCGCTCGTGCAGCTTCTCCTTGTCGTAGTTGGAGGTGGTGTTCTCTATCTGGCCCTTGATCTGGGCCACGCGGGCTGCGATGTCCTCCTTGGAGCCGGCGCCGTTGACGATGGTGGTGTTGTCCTTGTCGACGGTGACCTTCTCGGCGGTGCCGAGGTCGGCGATGGTGGCCTGGTTGAGCTGCATGCCCTTCTCCTCGCTGATGACTGTGCCGCCGGTGAGGATGGCGATGTCCTCGAGCATGGCCTTGCGGCGGTCGCCGAAGCCGGGAGCCTTGACGGCGCAGATCTTCAGTGAGCCGCGCAGGCGGTTGACCACGAGGGTGGCCAGGGCTTCGTTGTCCACGTCCTCTGCGATGATGAGCAGGGGCTTGCCGCTCTGGGCTGCCGACTCCAGGATGGGAAGCATGTCCTTGAGGTTGGAGATCTTCTTGTCGTAGAGCAGGATGTAGGGGGACTCCATGTCGCACTCCATCTTCTCGGCGTTGGTGACGAAGTAGGGGGAGATGTATCCGCGGTCGAACTGCATGCCCTCGACGATGTCGACGCTGGTCTCGGTGCCCTTGGCCTCCTCGACGGTGATGACGCCCTCTTTCTTTACCTTGCGCATGGCCTCGGCGATGAGACGGCCTATCTCCTCGTCGTTGTTGGCGCTGACGCGGGCCACGTTCTCGATCTTCTCCATGTCGTCGTCAACCTCCTCGGACATTCCCTTGAGGGTGTCGACGACCTTGCTGACGGCTTTGTCGATGCCGCGCTTCAGGTCCATGGGGTTTGCGCCGGCGGTGACGTTCTTGAGGCCGGTGTTTACGATGGCCTGGGCCAGCACGGTGGCGGTGGTGGTGCCGTCGCCTGCCTGGTCGCCGGTCTTGGAGGCTACCTCCTTGACGAGCTGTGCGCCCATGTTCTGGAAGGGGTCTTCGAGCTCCACTTCGCGGGCTACGGTCACGCCGTCCTTGGTGATGTGGGGTGCGCCGAATTTCTTTTCGATGATGACGTTGCGGCCTTTGGGGCCGAGCGTTACCTTGACGGCGTCGGCCAGGGCGTCAACGCCTTTCTTGAGCTCTTCGCGAGCCTGTATGTTGAATTTTATCTCTTTTGCCATTGCTTGGTGTGTTATAAAAATTAAGAATTAAGATTACTGGCGCCTTCCGGGCCGCAATGCTCAACTTTAAACTCTCAACTTTCAGCCTACTACGGCCAGTACGTCGGACTGGCGCATGATGAGGTACTTCTCGCCTTCGAGTTCGAGCTCGGTGCCGGCGTACTTGCCGTAGAGCACCTGGTCGCCCTCCTTGAGGACCATCTCTTCGTCCTTGGTGCCGTTGCCGACAGCCTTGACTGTGCCGCGCAGTGGCTTCTCCTTGGCCGTGTCGGGGATGATGATGCCGCCCATCGTCACTTCTTCGGCGGCTGTTGGGAGTATCAGTACTCTATCTGCCAGAGGTTTGATATTCATTGTATTTCGTGTTTTATGGTTTTCGCTTTAGACTATGCAAATATTGTGCCAAATTATTGCTCTTCCATATAACAATCCATCCCCGCCCAAGGTTGGCTTTTAACAACTATTATAATATGGTGTGTCGGAATGGGTGGGGAATTTGTGTAACTTTGCGACATGAAACGAATTACGGGCCTCAGTGCCGTCATCATCATGGCCCTTGGGGCGTTTGCCAGCCTTGTCAGTCTTTCTGCCACGGCGGACAGCCGTCCACAGGCCCGCTATGTCCTGCGCGACGGGCGGGTGGAACTGGTATATCCCGACACCATGCTTTCTCACAAGTCTCTCAGCTCTCAGTTTTCAACTCTCGACTATATCGGGACGCCCAAGCGGTTGCACCTGGCCAACAACCTATCGCGGGAGCATATCGGACTCGACATGGTGCTGCCTGGCGAGAAGCACAGTCCCGACATACTGGCCTACACAGGCAAGGGGGTGGTGATCGGCGTCATCGACTGTGGCATCGACCCAAACCACATCACTTTCCGCGACGCCGCTGGTAATAGCCGCGTGAAGCGGTATATTTTCACCGAGAGCAGCGAGGAGTCTGCCGACGGACGGCTCAAGGTCTCCATGTTCTCCACTCCGGCCGAAATCCTGAACGCGCCCATTGACAGTGCCGAGGGTGGGCACGGCACGCACACCACCGCTACCGCTGCGGGCTCCTGGCGCGGCAATCCCTACTATGGCATGGCGCCCGACGCGGAGCTGGTGCTCACCGGCACCGGAGCCTATAGCTATGACGACGAAATCATCTACGGCATGCGTGCCGCAGGCGAATATGCGCGGCAGAATGGCAAACGGGCCGTTCTCAGCCTAAGCCTCGGCACAGGCATCGGACCGCGCGACGGCACCTCCGCAGTCGGACTGGTCTCAAGGGAGCTGCGCAATCAGGGTGACTTCATCTGTTTTGCCGCCGGCAACGACGGCAAGCGCTCCGCCACCATCTTCCGCGACTTCGCGTCCGACACCACCGCTGTCCGCAGCATCTTCTGCAAGTGGTACAACGGTCCCACGCACCTCTGCCCGTTGGAGGCCTGGAGTGCCGACACGACCTCGGCCGAGCTCCAGATTCTTGTGGTGCAGCACGACACGGTCCGTTATGCCTCGCGCTGGATCACACCCGAGGAGGCTGCCCGCTCGGGCGGCAGGGTCGTGCTGCTGTCGGACAAGGAGGAGGGCGAGGTGCTCCCCGGTCTGCGCTCTCACATCCGTGGCGAACTCAGCTGCGAACTGGGCGTATACGCTCTCAATAATCGCTTCCGCATCCACCTCGATGCCGACGTTACGGAATATCTCGACCCGGGATTCCAGCCGCAGCTCGCCTTTGGCGTACGCTCCAGGCATGGCGCGAATATGCGCATATACGCCGACGCCCATTACAACAATCTCGGCGACTGGGGAAACTCGTTTTTCACTAATGGCGTGCCGGGCGAGAACTGCAGCGACCTTGCATCATCGCCGGATGTCTTCGGCGTGGGGATGATGAACGCCGCCCTCTCCCGTACGGCCCTCAGCGGGGTCACCTACTCGCTGGAGTCGATGTCTTTCGGGGAATATGGCAAGCCCAACCTCTACAGCAGCCGCGGACACGGCTGGGACAACGCCGTGCTGCCTCACATCCTCGCTCCCGGCTCGCTGGTGGTCTCGGCCCTCTATCCGGAGGCTCCGGGCATGGAGCGCTTTTACGTGCAGGACACGGTAATCGATGGCAAGCGATACGTCTGGGGCATCGATTCGGGCACTTCCATGGCCACTCCCACCGTGGCAGGCACGCTGGCCGTATGGCTGGAGGCCATCCCTTCGCTCACCTACGACAACATCCTTGAAATCCTCCGTGTGACCGGCAACCGCTCCGCCCTGGAGGGGTATCCCGACTATTCCGCCTATGGCACCATCGACGCTTTCGAGGGGTTGAAGTATGCCATCCGCACGTTCTTCGTGCCTACGGTGGAGACGGCTTCCGACCAACGCCTGAGCATCCGCTTCCTCAACGGCTCGACCGCTCCCGGCTCGTCCATCGAAGTGGTGGCCTCGCAGTCGCTGGTCAACGGAAGGGCCTCGTTCGTGGGCTTAGACGGACGAATACTGTCCTATGTCCCCGTATTCGGGTCGGACTTCACCCTCCGACTCCCTGACACCCCGGGTATCTGCATCTTGCGTGTAACCGCCGACGGCTTCTCCGCCTCGCAGAAGCTCTCTGTCCGATAGCTTAAAAACGGAAGCGGCGGAGCTCGCGGTAGAGGCGATAGGTGGGCAGTCCCATGACGTTGTAGAAGCTACCCTGGATGCTCTCGATGGCAACGCAGCCTATCCATTCCTGGATACCGTAGGCGCCGGCCTTGTCGAGCGGGTGGAACTTGCTGACGTAGTAGTCGATTTCTTCCGCAGAGAGGGGACCGAAGGTCACCTTGGAACTGGCAGAGAAGCCGATGCGTCGCTGGGTGGTGCCTAACGTGACGCCGGTTATCACCTCGTGGGTGCGGTTGGCCAGGGCGGCGAGCATGTCGGCGGCCTCGGCTTCGCTGTGCGGCTTGCCGAGTATCTTGTCCTGGTTGATGACGATGGTGTCGGCGGTGATAAGCAGCTCGTCGGCTTTGAGCCGGTCGCGGTAGCCGTCGAACTTTAGCCCGGAGAGATATTGTGGCACGAGGGGTGCGGGCATGTCGTCAGGGTAGGATTCCTTGACGTCGATGGTCACCACCTCGAAGGGTATGCAGAGCTGGGTCAGCAGCTCCTTGCGGCGCGGCGACTTGCTGCCGAGCAGGATATGGTATTTCTGAAGTAGGTCGTTAAGCGGGAAGGTGCTCATATAGTAAGAGTTAAAAGTCACCAGCCGAATGCGTCGGCGTCGCGGAGCCAGTTGTCCTGGGCCTTGAGGGTCTGTTCGACGATGTCTCGGCCTACGCCGTATCCGCCGTTGCGGGGCGAGATATAGAGGGCGGCGTCTATGGCCTCGGAGGCGGCGTCGGCGGGGGCGCAGGGGAGGCCGACATGGCGCAGGCAGGGGAGGTCGGGGATGTCGTCGCCAACGTACGCCACTTCTTCGGGCTGAAGACCCTGGGCGGCCATCCACTCTTTCAGCAGCGGGAGCTTTTCGGCGGCGCCGAGGTATACGTTCTTGATGCCGAGGCCCTCGAAGCGGACTCGCACGGCCTCGGTGTTGCCTCCGGTGAAGATGGCGAGCTTGTAGCCGAGGCGGGAGGCGAGCTGCAGCGCGTAGCCGTCCTTGATGCTGACCATGCGGAGGGGTTCGCCGGTGGCCGACATTGGTATGGTGGAGGGGGAGAGGACGCCGTCGACATCGAAGGCGAAGGCGCGGATTTTATTCAGGTCGTATGGTATGGAGCTCACGGCTGGCAATCTTTGTAAAGGTTCAGAATCTGTTGGGAGAGGAGGCGGTATACGCGTCCGGTGTGGGGGTGGGCCTGCAGCAGGTGCATGTGCGCCCACAGGGTATTGATGTCGCCCCGGCGTGCGGGACCCGTCTGGGCGTCGCGGGGTCCCATCTCGAGGGCTTTTGCAATGGTCTCCTCTATGAGCGGGCGGTAGGTGTCTAGGCCGAGCGGGGCGATGGTCCGCTCGGCAAGCAGCATCATGTAGTTGAGGTAGTTGCAGGCGAACACGGCGCCGAGGTGGATGTGTGCGCGGGTGTCGGAATCCACGTGGCGGGCGTGGTCTGTCATGGCCCCGGCAAGCTCTTCGAGGCGCTTCGCTGCCTCGGGGTCGGATCCTTCGTGAAAGAGGGGGATGTGGGCGTAGTCGAGCTTGCGGCCTTTGGTGAAGGTCTGCATGGGGTAGAGGACTCCTGTGGCGTGTGAGAGGTCTGAGAGTGCCGAGAGGGGAGTGGTGCCGGAGGTGTGGGCGATGATGGCGTCGGGGTTGACGAGAGCCTTGTCTGCGGATGCGGCCACGGCGGGAATGGCGCTGTCGGTGACCGAGACGATGCAGATGTCTGTTTGCGGGTGGAGGCCTTCGAGCGTATGCGGGTTGGCCTGGCTGACCTTGGCGCCTGCGCCTTCGAGCCACGGTACGAGGTGGGAGGCGACGTTGCCGGTGCCGATGACGGTTATGGTGAAGGGAGAAGTCATATCGGTTGGATTTCACGGTTTTTCAGTAAATTGACAACGCCCATGGTCATGCGCGGGTTTATCTCCACACAGAGGTTGAAGCCGAAGGAAGGGGAGAAGAGGGCGTCGATGCCGAGCGGACCGGAGTAGTGCGGGGCGATTATGCGCTCCAGTGCGGCCTTTTGTAGGGACACAGCTTTGTCGCTCCAGCCGTGTGAACGGAGCAGTGTCTCTATTTCGGCCTGCGCAAGGGTGGCATTGGCGCGGTACTGGCGGTGGGCATCTACCTCGAACAGTGAATAACCGAGGAAACGGGCTGTGCCGTCTTGCATCAGCCACTCGGTGGCGAAGTCGAAGGACTGCTGCCAGTCTGGCTCTGCCATCACTGAGCCTTGTCGGCGCAGGGTGCCGATGAGCCAGCGTCGCAGGGTCGTTTTCTCGCCTGAGAGGGCCCTGCGGACACCCCTGCCGGAAGAACTCCAGGGGGCTTTGAGGTAGCCGCCCGGATGGTTTGCGGCCCAGTCCATGATGTCCTCGGCGTCCGTCATCTCTTGAGGTCGCATCTCCTTTGGGGTGCCTACTGCTTCGTGAAATGGTATGGTAGTGCGTCGGTGGGCGATGTGGCGAAGGCCTTCGAGTTGAGCGGATGTGGGCAGTAGCTCTTCGCTTACACCGCTCTGGAGCAGCAGGCGACGCAGGGTGGCGTTCCAGCCCCAGGGGCGGACAGCGGCAAACTCCCGGCCTCTCAGCTCGTTGAGCATCAACAGGTCTATACCCTTGCCGTTTGACACCGGGAGGGCGGCATTCTGTGGGGGGGCGAGCAGGAGAATGGCGTCACCATCCTTGGCCCAAAGCGAGGGCAGAAGTGCGAGGCGACGTCGGAGTGCGACTATATTGGCCTTGGGCGTGAAGTTCTCGCCTTCCGAGCCGAGGGCGAAATCGGTCTCGGGGTTGAAGATGTGCAGCACGGGGCCTGTCGTCATCGCCGGTCGGACTGGTTGAACCGAAGCGGCTCCGCGGCTCTTTCGGGGAACTCTCCGCTTCGGAATGCCACTCGGCCGTTGACGTAGGTCGTGTCGATGCTGTGGCTGAAGCGCACGCCCTCGTAAGGGGTCCAGCCGCACTTGGAATAGACGTGCTCGCCTGCCAAGGTGGCTATCTTAGGGTTTACGACCACCAAGTCGGCCTTGTATCCCGGGCGGATGAATCCTCGCTTTTCGATGCCGAAGAGGACGGCCGGGTTCTGGCACATAAGCTGAACCACCTGCGGCAGGGATACAATTCCTTGCAGAGCCAGTTCGAGCATTACCAGGAGTGAATATTCCACGCCGGGTCCGCCGGAAGCGGCTTTCAAGGCACCTCCCACTTTCTCTTCGGGGAGATGGGGTGCATGGTCGGTGGCCACGATCTGTATGCGTCCGTCGGCGATGGCACAGCGCAGCTCGTCGCGGTCGGTGGCGCGTTTTACTGCCGGGTTCCACTTGATCTTGGCTCCGAGGCGGTCGTAGTCGATGTCTGTGAACCAGAGGTGATGCACGCAGACTTCGCCGGTGATCTTTCTTCCTGGCAAAGGTTCGTTGCCGAGCATTTTTGCTTCTTCTGCAGTTGAAAGATGCAGCACATGCAGGCGCGTTCCGAGCCTCTTGGCTCGCTCGATGGCACGACGGGTGCACTCGTAGCAGGCGCAGCTGCTGCGGATGAGGGGATGGGCGGAGACGGGCACGTTCTCGCCGTAGCGCTCGCGGAATCCATCGGCGTTGGCGCGGATGATCTGTTCGTCCTCGCTGTGCACGGCTATCAGCCAGGGGAGCGCGAAGATACGCTCCAGTGCCTCTTCCTTGTCAACGAGCATGTTGCCTGTGGAGGAGCCGAGGAAGACCTTCAGCCCCGGAATCTGCTTCGGGTCGAGTCTGTCAATCTCCGAGGCGTTGTCGTTGGTGGCGCCGAAGAAGAAGGCGTAGTTGGCGTGGGAGACGTCCGAGGCGCGTCGCATCTTGTCCTGCCAGGCCTCAAGCGTCACCGTCTGGGGCTTGGTGTTGGGCATATCCATGAAGGAGGTGACGCCTCCGGCCACTGCGGCGCGGCTCTCTGTCTCGATGTCTCCCTTATGGGTGAGACCCGGGTCGCGGAAGTGCACCTGGTCGTCGATGACGCCAGGCAGCAGCCACTTGCCGCCAAGGTCCTCTACTGTCTCGCAGGTGGCCTTCAGTTCTTCGGTCGGGTCACTTTCGCCGATTTCGGCTATGCGGTCGCCGTCGATGACGAGGTAGCCGGTGAAGTCGTTATCGCCTGTGATGATGCGGGCGTTGTGGAGCAGTGTGCGGGCCATCAGATTTTCTTTCTTAACGCCTGGAGGCGGAGCTTGATGACGCCGAAGGCTGCCTCGCCGAAGATGGAGCCGGACATCTTGCTGGTGCCGGCTACGCGGTTGACGAACACTATGGGCACTTCCACGACCTTGAACTTGCGGCGGAAGGCGCGGTACTTCATCTCTATCTGGAAGGCGTAGCCCTTGAACTGTATGGCGTCGAGTCCGATTTCCGCGAGGACTTCCCGGCGGTAGCATACGAACCCGGCAGTGGTGTCGCGCAGCTTCATGCCGGTGACGATACGCACGTAAGCGGAGGCGTAGAAGGACATCAGCACCCTTCCCATGGGCCAGTTGACCACGTTGACGCCGCCTATGTAGCGGGAACCGACGGCCACGTCGGCACCCTCTTCTCGGCAGGCCTTGAGCAGGCGGGGCACATCCTTGGGGTTGTGGCTGAAGTCGGCGTCCATCTCCATGATGTACTTGTAGCCGCGTTCGAGGGCCCACTTGAAGCCGTGGATGTATGCAGTGCCGAGACCGAGCTTTCCGGAGCGTTCCTCCAGGAAGAGGCGGTCGGGCCACTGGTCGGCCATCTTGCGTTTCACCACTGCGGCGGTGCCGTCGGGCGAGTTGTCGTCGATGATGAGCACGGAGAAGTCGGGGCCGAGGTCCAGCACGGCATCGATGATCTTATCGATGTTCTCGATCTCGTTGTAGGTGGGAATGATGACAAGCGCGTCGGTCATTGGGTGAAACGGTTTAGAAAGTGATGTTGTATTTTTTCAGCAGGTATAGCGGGTGGTATGTCTGCTTGGCGTATCGCAGTCCGGGGTCTCCGGCGTCGTCCTCGCGGTTGATGTACCTTATCTCGGGGAAGCGGGCGCACACGGCTTCGGCGAAGAGCTTGTTGATGGCCTCGAAGCTTCCGGCTACGGTCCGCTCGGCCTTTTCCACGTGTATGTGCAGTGTGTCGCCGATGACATCGCCGATGGTGTAGGCGACGAGTTTGTCGCCGATGCTGAGCAGGCCTCCGAGCAGGTGCGGGTTGCCCTTCTCGATCTCGGAGAGGAGCGTGTCGGCGAGACGCCGTTCCGTGCGGGCTTCGGGCGTCTGCGCGCCTTCCATCTCCACTTTGCGGCTGATGACGCGTCTCACCTCGGCCACATCCTCCGGCATCATGAAGCGGAAATTTCCGTCCGGGTAGAGGTCGTGGAACTTGTTGAGGTGGTTGCGCTTCTTGCTCATCTTCTTGCCGGCAAGGGTGGCGAGCTGCCGGGCGTCGTAGATGTAGTCCTCCCAGGAGGGAAGCTCGTGCATCTCTTTTCCTCCGATGGCCATGAGGGCGTCGGCCTCCTCTTGGGGTACTGACGAGAACTCCAGCTGCAGTCCTCTGTCATTGCAATAGCGGCGCAGCACCTCGACTGACTCCTGAAGCGGCCTGGTGCCGAGCGGGTAGGAGAAGGTGGGAGTGGGTTCCGTATGCTCTCCGTCGCCGGGCGCACGCCCCTTTATGTATAAGGTGTCGCGATGGATGGCATATTCGTAGTCGAACATCTCCACCCACATGAGCAGTCCGCCGTAGGAGAAGTCGCAGCTGCGGCTCTTGCTCAGGCTTAGGTAGGGGAGTATCTGCTCCATGGCGGCGGCGTCGACGGGACGGAACTGCGGCAGGTCGGTTTCGGGGGGCATTGTGTGCGTGTATTTATAGCTTATAGACTGTTAACAATCCATGCGGCTATTTTCTTCTTGACGCGGCGAAATCGGCGATTGCCCTTGCGATGAAGTCCTGTTCCTCGATGCTCACGCACGGGCCCGAGGGGAGGCAGAGGCCCTGGGCGAAGAGGTGTTCGGAAGTGCCGTCGACGTACCGGGTGGCCTCGGAGAAGACGGGCTGCAGGTGCAGCGGCTTCCAGAGCAGGCGCGTCTCGACGTTGAGCGAGGCCATGTGCACCCGGAGCTCGTCGGCGGTGAAACCGGAGTCGGGGGCTACGATGATGGTGGTGAGCCAGAAGTTGCTGTCGAAGTCGGCGGAGGGGTTGTTGAAGACTGTGATGCCGGGGATGGACGGGAGCAGGTCCATGTAGCGGCAGTGGAGCATGCGGTGGTGGTCCAGGTGCCGGGCGAGGATTTCCATCTGTCCGAGGCCCACGGCGGCGCTGATGTTGCTCAGCCGGTAGTTGTAGCCGATCACCCGGTGGTGGTAGTAAGGCATCGGTTCGCGGGCCTGGGTGGCCAGGAAGAGAGCCCGCTTCTTCATCTCCTCGGTATGGCAGACGACCGCGCCTCCGCCGGAGGTGGTGATCATCTTGTTGCCGTTGAATGAGAGTGTGCCGACGTCGGCAAGGGTGCCGCAGGGACGACCCTTGTACCAGGAGCCGAGTGCCTCGGCGGAGTCTTCGAGCACGGGGATGCGGTACTCGCGGGCGATGTCCATGATCTCGTCCATCTTTGCGGGCATGCCGTATAGCTCGGCCACGACGATGGCGCGGGGAGAGTGGCCGGGTGATGCGGTCCTCGATGGCCATGCGGAGCAGTTCGGGGCTCATGTTCCAGGTGGAGGGCTCTGAGTCCACGAACACTGGCTTGGCGCCGAGGTAGACGATGGGGTTGGCGGATGCGGCGAAGGTGAAGGATGAGCATATGACCTCGTCGCCGGGCCTTACGCCGAGCAGGTCCAGTCCGATATGGATGGCGGCGGTGCCTGCGCTGAGGGCGCATACGTGCACCGGCTGTCCGTCGGTCGAGAGTTGTTGCTCCAGTTCGGTCTCGAAGCGGTCGACGTGCGGGCCGAGGGGAGTGATCCAGTCGTCGGCCAGCGCCTCGTTGATGTATTTCAGCTCGGTGCCCGCAACCTCGGGCTTGCAGAGCAGTATCCGTTTGTTCATGTTATTTGCCTAATGCGTAATAGTGGAAGCCGTCCTTCTCGAGTTCGGGGCGGGAGTATATGTTTCGTCCGTCGAGCACGACGGGGTTCTTCATGCGCCGGTGTGCCTGCTGCCAGTCGGGCATGCGGAGTTCCTTCCATTCGGTGAGGAGCATGAGTGCGTCGGCGCCGTCGAGGGCGGAGTACATGTCAGGGGCATAGGCGATGGAGTTGCCGAGGCGCCGTTTTGCCTCGGTTACGGCTATGGGATCGTAGGCCACCACATCTGCGCCGGCCTTGAGGAGCAGGTCGATGAGCACGAGCGCGGGTGCCTCGCGCATATCGTCCGTCTCGGGCTTGAACGCCAGCCCCCACAGGGCGATGCGTCTGCCTTTCAGGTCGCCGTCGTAGTGTGCCGATAGCTTGTCGAAGAGGAGTCGCTTCTGGTCCTCGTTGACGGCCTCGACGGCTTGCAGCACACGCATGTCGTAGCCATGTTGGGCGGCGGTGCGTATGATGGCCTTGACGTCCTTGGGGAAGCAGGAGCCTCCGTAGCCGCAGCCGGGGTATAGGAATTTGGTGCCGATGCGGAGGTCGGAGCCGATGCCCTTGCGCACCATCTCGACGTCGGCGCCCACGCGGTCGCAGAGGTTGGCTATGTCGTTCATGAACGATATGCGGGTGGCGAGCATGGCGTTGGCGGCATATTTTATCATCTCGGCCGAGCGGATATCGGTGAAGATCATGCGGTCCGAGGAGAGCGTGAAGGGGCGGTAGAGCCTCTCCATGAGCTTTCGGGCACGGTCGGTGTCGACGCCCACCACCACGCGGTCGGGACTCATGAAGTCGGGTATGGCGGCTCCCTCTTTGAGGAACTCGGGATTGGAGGCGACGTCGAAATCTATGCTGACGCCGCGGCGGTCGAGCTCCTCCTGCACGGTGGCACGGACTTTGTCGGCGGTACCCACGGGTACGGTGCTCTTGGTGACGATGCAGAGGTAGCGGTCCATATGGCGGCCGATGCCTCGGGCTACGTCGAGCACATAATGCAGGTCGGCGGAGCCATCCTCGTCGGGAGGCGTGCCGACGGCGGAGAACACGGCCTCGACGCCCGAGTCGAGAGCTTCGGTGAGGGAAGTAGTGAATTTAAGGCGTCCGGACCGGCGGTTACGGTCCACCATGGTCTGCAGGCCAGGCTCGTAGATGGGAACCCTGCCCTCGTTGAGGCTGCGAATCTTGGCCTCGTCGACGTCGACGCAGATGACCTCTACGCCCATGTCCGAAAAACAGGCGCCCGAAACCAGGCCCACATAGCCAGACCCCACTATTGCTATCTTCATTTATTTACTCTGGTTGGGGAATATTCAGTGCAAAATTAACAATTAATTCCGAGTGAGCCAACAATTTCAAAAACTTTGTGATTAGAAAGGGCAAGGTCTTGCGTGAGACCGAAAAATGTACTAAATTTGCACTTGCTTTCATAACAGTAATGAATCTCGACATGCACAATATAAAGAGGCTCGCCCTGGCGGCCTGCCTTTCCACTTTATTTATAAACGTAGGCTGTACTTCCTCGACCGACACCACAGCTGCCGACCCCGCCACACAGGGAACGGCAAATGCCGAGATACAGGAAACGGACAGCATCGCCGGTCTCCCGCCGCAGAAGGAGGACAGCGTGCCGAAAGGTCCTCAGTACACCAACCATGTCTTCCCGACCGCCGAGGACGCGTTGGCTTTCATGGAGCAGTCGCCCGACTGGAGCGAGTATCGGCAGGGCATCCTGCCGCAGATGGCCCACGAGGAGCTGGCATACGCGACAAAGCTGCTCAACAGTCCCTACAAGCGCTTCATCGTGGTCGACAAGTCCAAGATGAAGGTGATTCTTTTCGACAAGTACGGACGCGTGGAGAAGGAATACGGAATGGCCGGGCCGCGCAACTACGGCACCAAGCACAAGAAGGCCGACTCGCGCACCCCCGAAGGGTATTTCTCCGCCGAGGGCATCTACGACAGCACCGACTGGGAGTTCACCGACGACGATGGCGTCAAGCATCCCGGCAAGTGCTTCGGGCCTCGCTTCGTGCGCGTCAAGAACCCCGTGACGACGCAGGTGGGCATCCACGGCACCTCTTCTCCCGGTTCCATAGGCAGGCGGACCAGCCACGGATGCATCCGCCTGCGCGACGAGAACATCCTCGACCTGGTGAAGTACGTGCAGATAGGCATGCCCATCATCATTCTGCCGAGCGAGCGCGACCAGGCCGTCAACGCGCAGGAGGGGTGCCGCACCGGCTACTTCAACACCGGCGTCGCCCCGCTGCCCGGTGCCAACACCGGCACGCTCCGCAAGCCTGAAGAGAACAAGGAAAAGGAGAATCCAGAGGTCGAGGAGGCCGAGCGTCAGGAGAAGGACACGATTCCTGCAGAGCCGGAGAAGCAGAAGGAGGAGTCCCCCGAAGAAGAGCCGGTGGAGACCCTCGTTGACTAATTCCCGGTAGTCGGCAGCAGAAACGGCATTTCCATTTGCGTCTGGCGTGCACTGGCGGGTTAGCCACACACTCTTCTCCGCTGTGCATCCCCTCACCCCTCATCATCTAAACAAGAAACATTGCCACACTACGATACATACTCGCCCGAGATAGGGCTTTACGGCGAGAACGGCGCCGTACCGGTCCTCAGCCCGTCGGCTGAGGAGGCCGGCAAGACCCGTCGCCCTCCTGCCTCCGACAAGCGCGACGCCGCAGGCAAGGCCAGGCCCGGACATAGGACTCCGGGGCGCGCCAGGGCCGTCGCCAAGTCGGAGCCGACATTCATGGACAAGGTGAACGCCTTCTTCCACAACCCCACGCTGAGGGTGATGACCGGCCTATTCCTGATGCTGCTGGCCGCATACCTGCTCATCTGCTTCATTTCCTACGTCGGCAACTGCTTCGACGACCAGGCTGTCATTGCCGGCACCAGGGCTGGCACTGTGCACGTCGACAACTACGGCGGCGAAGGGGGGGCGCGTCTATCGCAGATTCTCATCGACGACGGTTTCGGATTCGGCAGCCTCGTCATCATCTTCTGGCTCCTGATGGTCAGCCTCAAGATGCTCACCAACTCGCGGCTGGGCCGCTTCAGGACCCTCAATTTCACCATCAAGTGCCTCATAGCCCTAATCACCATATCTCTGATAATCGGCCTGCTGACCATCGGCCTTGATGTGCCCTTCAACCTCGGAGGTGCGCACGGGCGGTACGTGAACCAGGCCATCATCGACTTCATCGGCTGGGCCGGAGCCGCCCTGCTCTGCATCTTCATGCTTGTCATGTTCGTTACGATCTGCCTGCGCGACGTGGTCAAGTGGTGCATTAAGAAAAAACGCCAGCGCGATGCCGTCCGTGCGGCCCGCCGCGCCGAGATGGAGGCCGAGCATGCCCGCATCCGCGAGATGGAGGAGATGCAGGCCCGCGAGATGGCCGAGGAGGCCGGGGCCGGAGAGCACGTCTCCGAAGCGGACGCCGGTGCCGATAACGCCCAGCCCGACAACGTGGCTTTTGCCGATAACTCGGGACAGTCGCCAGAGGAGCTGGACGTCGAGGCTGACATGACCTATATCTACGACGACGGCGAGGAGGATCCGCTGCCCGGACCCGATACCCGCCCGGGACAGGAAGAGGA
>ERZ835051.924-NODE-924-length-32606-cov-4.134835_pt1 | contig 32606 bp, 27 predicted proteins | sample MGYA00519575_ERZ835051 | MGnify/ENA primary metagenome ERZ835051 (study PRJEB31850, sample SAMEA3708769) | human gut metagenome | biome: human gut; feature: human-associated habitat; material: faeces | place: China | collected 2014 ... | reverse complement strand
TCTCTAAAATCTGTTCGGTGGGGTATTGCCGGAACAATCTGAAAATGCGCATGACATTCTTGTCCGAATCATTCAAGACAATTCTCTCTGCCGGTGTGTTGATTCCTACGTTACCGCCACCGCAGAACAGGTCTACCAACACATCGATGTTTGCAGGGAACAAGGGCTGGATTTGCGGTAATAGCCTGAATTTCCCGCCTGTATAATTGAGAGGTGATTGTATCCGGTTCGGAGAGATTAGTGATTGTCGCATACACATATAAATAGGCGTTCTTGATGGTTTTTAATATTCGACTTTCCCGTGGTAAATGGTCTGTGGTCATGGGAAAAAACTTGTACTCGGCCTTTGGCTTCGAGTATACGCATGATGTCGGTATCGTCCATTTTTGCATTGGATCGCCCATTCCCTTTTTTTGCCATATTGTTGTATGACAGTACAATGTATCTCGTGTGTAGATTGTCGACGAGGTCGGCGAATGCATCGACCGCTTTCATGGTACAAAAGTCGCTTTTCTTGTCTTTTTGGTTGAACGGTTTACCGAAAGCGGCGTAAATACCGGAAGTGATGTTTCCGCTTTCTTTCACTTCAAAGATGAAAGTTCGCGGATTGCGTGCCTTGCGCGGACTGGAATAAGTGAAAGTGTATCGCATGGAAGGAACGAACTGGTCGCGCATACTTACGTAGAGTGCCTGGTTGACGTTCATGATAGAGTCGAAAGTGGCGGTTGTACTCAACAGTTCGTCGTAATCCAAGCGGAACGGGACGAATTCGTGTTTGATTGTAGGACGCGCTTGGTAAGTATAGGCCGCCCGTGCGCTCAAAGACACCATGCCGAAATAGTTGGCCCGGTTCATCCATGTAGCATCCAGTACAAACGAGGTGCTCGTTTTGGCGCGTCGGGAGAACTTACGTGCCCCGGGAAATATCAGTCGGGGATAGTCCAACGACAATGAAGTACCGTATTCGTAGGAGTTGATGACGGAACTACGTCCCTGTACGGTGGAGTTGGTTTGCCATTCGTATGATCCGTGCACTTCGAATTTCAGCTTTTCCGCTCCTCGGAAAGCATTGCGTTTGGACATGCTGAACGAGAGTCCCGGACCGATTTGCCCATTGCTTTTAGAGGTTACCTTTGTGGTGAACTCCCCGTCGTAGGGTTTGTCCAGGATACCGGTGATTTCGATGTCGAGCGTATCGTTGAGTGCTGTGGTATCACGCGGAACGTATTTCAGGTTTACCGTGCTGAACACATTCATTTCCGAGAGTTGCTGTTGTACGAAGCTCATAATGTCCTGTCGGTAGAGCATGCCTTTCCGATAGAACAGATTACGCCGGAGGGCACCGAAGCGCAAAGGGATTTTGCCTTTCTTTCCTCCGTCATAATATAAGGTGTAATCGCGAAACTGTAGCGTGTCGGTCAGTTCATAAGAATCATTATTGAACAGATTGACGGTGGTCCGTCCGAGGTAATACCTTTTGTTGGCCGATGCGGGAATACCGTCGGCCGGTACGACTTGCAGTTGTACGAATCCCGGACGCTGTATGGTATCGGCACGATAGGTGATGTATTCCGGTTTGTAGTAGAAATAACCGGAATTGCGGAACATGTTATAAATACGGGTTCTTTCGGCATCGAGATTGATTACGCTGAACGGATCACCGCTGAAAAGGGTACGTTGCCGGAACGTTTCCCGTATCAGGCTGTCGCCCACAGCCGGAAAGCGCAGGTAGGCTATGGAGTCCAGACGAAACAGATTGCGCGGTCTGACGGTATAGCTGATTTTGGCCTTTTTGGGGTTCTTTTCCGGTAGGATTTCATAATCCACGGTACCGTTGAAATAACCGTAGTTCCGGAGTGTGTTTTGTGCTACGAGTGCGCGGGTTTTCGGATTGACGGTACTGATGAAGACCGGAGTACCTGCAAACGTATCGAATAACCATTTTGCGAAGCGTGACTTCTTGCCCACTAAAGCGTTGTATATCCACAGTCCGGTGGGGAATGGAATACGGTAGGACGAACTTCCGAACAGAGCGTTGTTCGGGGCGTAAGCCAGTGCCGCATCCACTTCTTCCTTCGCCGTTTCATACGCCTCTTCTTCGATACGTTGCACGGCGGCGATGGAGTCCTTTTGCTCCTGAGTCAATTCCTCTTTCCGTTTCAGCACAGACAAATCTCTTTGTGTGAGTAAGTCGTCTACAGCTTTGTAAGCATCGGCCAAAGAGGTAATGACTCCCTCTTCCTCCTTTTGTTTAGCCTTTTTCTTGGCTTTCTTTTTCGACTTTTGGCCATAGTCTATTTCCTTGATACCGGTGTACAAAACCTCTTCTTCGGGAAGGTTCTTGGTCGTTGAGCACCCTGCCGCCAAACCGCAGCACAGGATCACACCACAATATATCTTCAGTCTTGTCTTCATCATTTCTTCTCTTTTTCGTGTTGAGGTTCATTCTTTTTTCTGTTCTTGAAGATAAACAGTTCACCTAAGCGTGTCATTTTACGCCTCAGTACGAGACCGGCTCCCATTTCGGTGATTTCGCCTTCCAACAAAGACTCATAACTCTTGTCATAGAATAGGGTGACGTAACGTGTGGCACTCTTGTCCAAGCGATATTCTAACGATACATTATCTATCAACGACTGGCCGGTGTTTTCCACATTCTCGCCCGTGGACACCTTACCACCCACGATGATGCTCACCCGGTTGCCCCAGAAGCGTTTGGCAAAGCGGAATGAGTAATCCGTGCGCTCCGTTCCTTCGGCCGTAGTTTCCTGGTCTACGCCGAGGCTCAAGTCTATGGTTTCAAGAGCCTTGCCTGCAATGTTGGTGATTTCGCTTTGTAACAAGGCGTTCAGGGCATTGGTCGTAGAGAATCCTCCGCTTTCATTATCTCCCAACAAGTACATGCCGGTGGCCAACATGGTGACGGCCACTTTCCCGCGCTCCTCTATCGACATGGCTGCGAGTTGGTTCTGTACGGTCATGTCTTCAGGGGCTGCGATGGTAAACTCCAGTCCCATGTTTTCCAACGTACGCGTGATGGACAGCCCCACTTCGAAGGAAACAGTGCGTGGGGTATCGTTTTCCGTCACGGTGGCACGCATACGTTCGGACGCCGAGATGTTCAAAGTAGGATTCAGGATAGGCCCGTTGAAATCCACATAACTGCCCGAGGCGATGGTGAATGTCTTCAAAGGGATAACCGGAAGTGAGTATTTCATTTCTCCGTTCAGCACCGTATAACGTCCGGTGAGCGTCAGTTCCCCCTGCGGAGTATAGTTCATGGTCAGCTCGCCGCCCCCTTCCAGATCAACGTATTTGGAGCGGTCGGCACTCAGCAGGCAGTGTACCTGTGTACCCTGGTCTATGCTGATTTGCATCATCACGTTCATGTTCATGGGCTGTACTTCTTCCTGGGTAGCCACGGTCGTAGTATCGCTGAAGTCTACGAACGTGACCAGGCCGCTCAACCGGTCTTCCGATGAAAGCGGAGTGTCTTTCAGCACGTACGTCACATCGGTGCTTCCCAATACCCCCAAACGTCCGTTAATGTTGATATTGTTCAGATTCCCGGCCATCCGTGCATTGACATCCACGTACACTTTTCCGTAGGCCGATGCCTGTTGGGTGCGTTTGGCGTTGATGAGTTCGAAGTTGGATGCATTCATTTTCAGGTCGAGCAAGATATTATCGAAGTTGGCGAAATCCACCGTTCCGTCGAACACGAGCGGGTTCTTTCCTGTGGAATATACGTTTAACTTGTCTAAATTCAGGTGGCTTTGCCTTACCTTGATGGTATCATCCTCCAGACGCAGGTTCAAACTGTACTCGGATGACGTTATTTTCATGGCTTTGGTGGCCAGCCATCCTTCTACGACGGGTCGGTCGGTCGGGCCGCTCACCTTCATGCAGCCGTCGGCCATACCGCCTAAAGCCGCCATCTGGTCCGGGACAAAACCGTTGGCCAACGACAGCGGGAAGTCTGCCAAATCCAAGTCCGCCTCTATCGTTCCGCTTTTGCCGTTGTCTTTGTAAGCTCCTGAAAGCGTCAGGACTTCTGCTTCGTTATGCGAAATACGTGCATCTACGAAATGCGTCCCGTCGTTGTTGGGCAGGTAGACCATTCCCAGGCCGATATTGCCCAGCGGTGCATCTTCGTACGCCATGTCTTTCACCGAAACGTCGGCTACGACGGACAGGTTTTCCTCCGTTTGTATCAAGTGGGCGTCGGTTTGCATTAATCCGGAGATGCGGGGAGCGTACGGAATGACAGCGGTCAGTTCCTTTAGGTTTACATGATTCAGGTTGACAGACAGGTCTTGCAAAGCTTCCGGATTGGGTGTCGAGTAAATCCTGGCTCCCGTTCCGTCGTCGGCGAGCATATTCACATCCGCTTCCACCCGCCTGTCGTTCCCCAGGAATATGTAGTTATCCTCGTTGATATCGAATTTTCGATAGGCGATAATCGGATGAATTTGTGAGAACACAATTTTGATGCCATTGTCTTGCACGTCGGCTCTCAGCCCCAGATCCACTCCTTTTTTACGCTTGTCGTCCAGATAAATCAGATTGATTCCCGCTCCGGTGGAGTGCAGATAAGCATTCAGCCGGGACTCGAATACGAATTGTTTGTTCTTGGGGCCGTTTCGCACCCGTCCGTCCATTTTTACGCCGGTCGTATCCTGAAAGATGTGCATCTGTATCGTATCCAGTAAGATGCCTCCTGCATTCATCGTGTAAATATGGCCGCCTCCGTTCAGGCCGATTTTGGGGTCGGCATTCAGGTTCAGCTTCAATTCGTTGAGAGAGTAGCCCATAGCCGTCAGATAGTTGGCCACGGGGTTGTTTTTTCCCGACACCATATTGAGCGTCATGCGTGGCAGGAAAATCTTGAGTGAGTCCTGATTCAGATGCCGGCGTTGCAGTTGCTGGTCGGCTACAGCCATGAATTCTTCGCTTTTTTTCATCAGCGTCTCATATCCGTCGCGGCCGTCAAGATGCAGTTTGAAGTCACCGGCCGAAATGTCGGCATACGTAGTGTCCGGAAGAGCCAGTACGTTCAGGGATAAATCTTTGGGAAGGAATACCGAATCCTGCATTATGAGAGAGATATCCGATACCGTTCCGTGTACCGTATGAGCGTTTTTCAGGTTCGTACTGCCGTCCATGTGCAAGCACATGCCGGCCTTGAACGGTTTGTCAGTCAGTCGCAGGGCATACAGGTCGATGCTGCGCATATCTATACTGAAAGTCAGGTCGGTATTATGTCGGCTCAGCAGCGCGTCGATTCTGGAACGCATATCCAATAGCGGGTTATGGCTGTCGAGAGCGACGTGGCCGTTGCCTTTTTGCAATCCGGCATCCAGTTTGATGTCACTGAGATGCAGTTGTCCGTATTGCAGGCTTTCTAATGTCATGTCGGCCTGCATCCGGGTATGTCGGCTGAAGAAATCCGTCCCGACGCCCTTGGCAGATGCCGTGAGGGACAGGCCGTACAGGGAATCTTTGGGTAAGAAGTGATGGAGTTGCAGGTCCTTTATGGCCAGTTTCGCCTGGTAGGCCATGCGTGCCGCGTCGAATCCTCCTTTTACTTGCACGTTTCCTTTTCCTTCCCTTAAACGGAGGTCGGCAGTGTATTTTTGTCCGTTCAGCCCCACATTCCCGTCCAGTCGCATCGGGGGCAGGGCTATGTCTTTCAGCGCCTCTTCTCCGGCCAATGCCCTCGCAAAATCGAGATTGCGTGTACGCAGGTCCAAATTCACGTGTCCCGACCTTCGTACGGAGTCCGCCAACCGGAACATCTTTCCGTCGGCTTTCAGTTCGAAAGCGCCGGCCAACCGTGCTTCTGCAGTCGTGAGGTTCAGCGTATCCAGATTCCCGTCGGCCGACAACCGTAAGATGACGGGGGAGTTGGGATAAGCCTTGACAAAGGCCGTGGGCAATCCTCCGGCAAACAATAATACGTCCTGTTTGCCCAGTTCTCCCATAAGCCGGGCGGACATTTTTCCTTGGGGCTGTTCGGCTACGGCGGAAAGGTCCATGTCAGCTTGTGTCCTGATGTAAGAATCCGGGGTGCGAAGTACCAGTTCGGGTACATGCAGAGAAGTGGAATCCATATTGAAGTGCCCTGTCAGCGAACGGATTTCCAGACCGCTTTTTTCTTTCATGTGCGTTTCGCGCAAAGCCAGTGAAAGCCCCAAGGCGTTTCCGTCGAATGTGATACTGTCGATGCCCAGGCCGATGTCCCGAAGTGCGATATGGTTGACATCCAGTCCTTCTGCGGTTTTCTCGTATGGCAGGTCGTAGAATAGCGAATCGGCGTGCAAGTCGAAAGTTTCCACCGTGTACAAGGCTTGTCCTAAGTCTATGAGACCGTTCCGCAGGGCTGCCGTAAGGATTCCACCCGAAACGGTCATACTGTCGCCCGGCATGCTGAACCGTACCCGGGTGCGTGCCAGATCCACTTGCCCAAGGGCGATTTTCCAGTTCACCGGCGAACTGGCGGTCGTGTCTTCCGTCGTGGAATCGGTCAGAGCGATAGCCACGTCGGCATCCGAAAGAAGGGCCGTATTCACCGTCACCATTTCCTGCGGGATTTCTATACCGTGGGAGTTTACGAAGAAACGTCCTATGCTTCCCTTGATTTCCACCCCGGCAATCATGGATTTGGTATTGACTGCGGCACGGGTCAGTTCGATGCCTTCCACGTCAATTTCCCCGTGGAGCAGGGATGCGAAACTCAAATCCACGCTCAGACGTTCCACATCCAGCAGACTGTCGTCCTGCCCGTCTATTATTTGCACGTCCTGCAAGTCGATATCGAAAAGGAAGGTCAACCGCAGTCGGCCTATATGCACTTTCATACCGGTGGTCTCAGACAGATAGGCCGTGGCCTTGCGTACGGCAAAATCTTGTATGGGGGGAAGATAAAGCAGTGTAGCCGATATGAAGAATAGTATGATAGGGGTGAGTAAAATGCCGATTACCCATTTCAGGATTCTTTTTTTCATAATCTCAGTTATAGTGTACTACAAAGGAACGGCTTTTTTTTGAATTCGGGAGGATTTTTTCCGAAAAATATTTGCCGAAAAAAGACTGGTTGGCGAAATTAAGCATATCAGCCACCTGCTGTATGGTGTATTTCCTACTTTTCAGCAATGCCTTTGCTTCAAGTATAACAAAATCGTTAATCCAGTCCCCTGCAAAACGCCCACTTACCTTCCGGACAACTTGTGACAGATATTTAGGAGTTATACACAATAAATCGGCATAATAGGAAATACTGCGTTCTTTCGTATAGTTCTTTTGTATTTCTTTTATGAAACTATCGTAAATTTCTTGTTGCCTGCTTTTCCTTTCCTTTTCTATTTTACTGTTCTCTTCATGATGAATCAGGTATTTATAGGTATTGTAAGTTAAGACTTGCATGTATCCCATTAATGCCTCTTTGCGGAAAGGATTATCTTTTTCTGTTATTTTTTGTTTCATTAAACCGTAAACAGTCATAGCTTCTTGTATATCTTCCGGCTTTAAATGACAAATCGGAGAAGTGTACAACCATTGTTTGAACGGTGTGTTTGCTCCAAATTGATTGGTCATCTGGAAATATTCGTTCCCTAACGCAATAACTACAATCTTGGCATCCTCACTCATTCCCCGGTATTCACCAATTGTTCCTTCCTGTACAATTAAAATATCATTCGGATTGAGTACATAGTTTTGTAAACTAATCTGAAATTTCATCCATCCAGAAATACAGAATATAACAACAGTAAATGAAAGCTTGACCGGATGATTTACAAAGAAACTTCCTGCTTGCACCCCTTCCGTCATTTCATCAAAAGTATCTATCAAAATGAACTGCTTGTCCAAATGTACGGCTCCATCTTCAGTAGCCAATCGAATCAGGTCCAAATCCAAATAATAATGTTTCATTTAAGCTTCTTTATTTATCTTTTTGCACAACAAAGATAGGCATTTTAGCTTAAAAATAATATATATATTATCCTTTTGACCAACTTATTATCCCAATAGATGATATGGTATAACAAATAAATTCGGAATTTTGCCATAAAGAATAAATATTAAAAACAATAAACAATGAAAAGAGTAATGATTATGGTAATCCTTGCAGGGATGCTATATGCTTGCAGTGAACCAACGCCAAAGGATACAGCAGTACGGAATGTATCTCTGACCACTCCCGTTCTATTGGAACAAATTGGTCGGAAGAACTATCCGGGCATTGTAAAGGAAACACATACTATCAATCTCGGTTTTAAAATTGCCGGACAAATCAGTCACATCCTTGTAAAGGAGGGAGATTACGTTAAAAGAGGACAACTATTGGCACGGTTGGATGATGAAGACTATCGTTTGGGAGTGGAAGCGTTGCAAATCCAATATGACCAACTGCAGGATGAGGTAGCACGTACCAAGCGGCTTTTTGAGCAGAAAAGCATATCAGCCAACGACTTTGAAAAGGCATCCGCCGGTCTGCGGCAATTGGGTGTACAACTTCAAGTGGAAAAGAACCGTTTGGACTATACCCGACTTTGTGCACCTACCGATGGCTATATACAGAATGTAAATTTTTCTCCGGCGGAGATGGTGGATGCAGGAACCTCGCTGTTCACGCTATTGGATGTATCCCACATGGAAGTGGAAGTTGATATTCCCGTAAACGATTACCGACAGCGGAAACAATTCTTGGAATATGGATGTAGGGTAATCGGTTCTAAAGAAACATTGCCGATGAAGTTTCTCAGTTTGACACCCAAGGCAGACGGCAACCAACTGTACCGGCTTCGTCTGGCTTTTGGTAACCGACCAGATGGACAGATAACTGCCGGGATGAATGTGGAAGTCTGTATCAGTATGACCGATTCTGTTTACAAAGAAAAACTGGCTGTGCCGTTGCGGGCCATATTCCGTGATGGCAATAGCTCTTGTGTATGGGTGTTCAATCAGGATTCCACAGTTTCCAGGCGACCGGTAACAGTGAGCGGAATGGATGCTGAAGGTTGTGCAGTCATCACGGAAGGATTATCCGCGGGCGAACAAGTGGTATGCGCTGGAGTGAACGTATTGAAAGACGGGCAACGTGTAGGTGTAGTGAAGAAAGCAAGTAAAACCAACATAGGAGGACTGTTATGATAACGAAACTGGCTCAATTTTTCATGAGACGACCCACATTGTTCTGGTCGTTGATGGCGGCAATTTTGATTGCCGGAATACTTGCCTTTGTACAGATGCCGAAACTGGAAGACCCTGCCGTAAGTGCAAAACAGGCTATGGTGGCTGTAGCCTGGCCGGGAGCCAGTGCTCATGAAATGGAACTGAAGGTGGCACAGCTCGTGGAGGACGAGCTTCAATCGTTGCCCGATATTAAAAAAGTAAAGACTGAGTGCAGTAATAGTCAGGCGATGTTCACCGTGGAGTTTCAGATGACCGTACTGGAAAAGGATCTAGAGCAGCATTTCGACCTTTTGCGGCGAAAAGTAAACGACCTCGCTCCACGTTTGCCACAAGGTTGCTACTCGCCTGTAGTCATTGACGATATGATGGATGTGTACGGCATTTTCTATTCCCTGACTGCCGACGGCTATGATTATCCGGAGATGTACAAGTATGCCAAATATATCCGTCGGGAGTTACTCGGGGTGAAAGGTGTGAAACGAATCAACATTATCGGCAACCGTGATGAGGTCATCAATATCATTCTCTCTAAAGAACAAATAGCCCGTAACGGTATTGTTCCCACACAGATAATGTCCGCCTTGCAGGGTGCAGGAAAGACTGTAAATGCGGGACGATATGCCAGCGGAAACGAACGGATTGCACTTTATGTGGATTCCGCAGTGAAAGATGAAAAGGAAATTGCCGACCTGATGATTCAAACATTGGACGGGAAACGGCTTCGTATCGGTGACATTGCACGGGTGGAGCGTGGATATGCCGAACCGCAACGGAACGGCTTCTTCGTGAATGGCAAACCTGCGCTTGCCATCTGTATGGCAATGGAAAAGTCCGCCATAGTTCCCGATGTGGGAAAGGCTGTTGATGAAAAGCTGGCGGAAGTGATGAAACGGATTCCGGCAGGCTTTCACACGGAGAAGATATTCTTCCAGCCCGACAAGGTGGATGAAGCAATCTCCTCCTTCATGTGGAATCTGGTAGAATCGGTTGCTATCGTCATTCTGGTACTTATCTTTACGATGGGCTTCCGAAGCGGGGTAATTATAGGTTTCGGACTGGTGTTGACGGTTGCCGTCTCGTTTCCCATTCTGTTGCTGTGCGGTACAACCTTGCAGCGTATTTCGTTGGGGGCATTCATCGTGGCGATGGGTATGCTGGTAGATAATGCCGTAGTCATTATGGATGGTATTCTGATTGACAAGAAGCGAGGACTCGGACCTAAAACATATTTATACCGAATCGGTCGTAACACGGCGATGCCGTTGTTGGGTGCTACCGTCATTGCCGCATCGACTTTTTTGTGTGTCTATCTTTCGCCGGATACGGCTGGCGAGTACGCCCGCGACCTTTTCCTTGTATTGTGTATCAGTCTGTTGGCAAGTTGGGTGTTGGCTCTTGTTCAGGTACCTTTTTGCGCCAAATCATGGTTGCCTTTGCGTGAGAAACAGACGGCAAGCGGTAACGGTGTGGTTATGAATTCTCCTGTACACCGTTTTATACGGAACATCATCGGTTTTTTTATCGGCTACAAGAAAACCACAATATCCGTGGCATTCGCTTTGCTGGTCTTGTGTGTGTTCGGTATGACGAAGGTAAAGAACCTCTTCTTCCCTGATTTTGACTATAAACAGTTTGTAGTGGAGTGTTTTTTCCCTTCGGCTTCGGATGCCGGAAAGGTTCGCGACCAGTTGCTCAGTATGAGCGATGAACTGGAAAAGAACCCGGCTATTGACCGTGTGGTTATCAGCCAAGGCAGTGCGCCCGCACTTTATTGTCTGGTTCGTCCCATGACCTCCGGTGGCGACTGTTATGGAGAACTGATAATAGACTGCAAGGACTACGATACCGTGCTTGAGCAAATTCCCACAGTGCGCAAACAGTTGAGGGAGGAATATCCGGATGCCTATATCCGTATCCGCAAGTATAATTTCTCTACCACAACCAGCCATACGGTTGAAGTGGAGTTTGGTGGTCCTGACCCTACGGTTCTCCGACAATTAAGTGCACAGGCTGAGAATATCATGCGACGTTCTCCTTATATTGATGCCTATTCTGTGCAAAACAACTGGAAGCCTTCGGGAAAGGCACTTACAGCAGAATACGTGCAGCAAGACGCACTCCGGTCTGGAATAGAACGGGGAGATGTAGCCAATGCGCTGCTTGCAGCTACAGACGGAATGCCTGTGGGAGTATTGAACGACCAGGAACGCATGGTAACGGTCAATATGCAGGTGCGGGACGCAGACGGCAAACGCATCAGGAATCTGGAAGAAATACCGGTATGGAGCATGATGAATGCCCACCTTTCCAACGAGGAACTGCAAAATGCAATTTCAGGAGGCAAGGCGATGAGTGAATTGCAGGACAAGGTGTTCCGTGCCACTCCTCTCGGGACTGTGACCAGCGACTTGAAGCTTGGCTGGGATGAGGACCTTGTCATAAGGCTAAACGGAAAGCGGGTCATTGAAGCGGAATGCGACCCCAATCCCGACAATCCGGACGCGACTCCGACAAAAGCCATCAGTTCCATCCAGAAAGAAATAGAGGCGATATACCTGCCGGACGGTTACTCGATGCGCTGGGTAGGTGAAGGAGAAGTGCAGGGTGATGCGATCGGCAATCTGATGAAGTATGTGCCGGTCACCATTTTCCTCATTCTTGTCATCTTGCTTCTGCTGTTCAACAGCTGGCGGAAGGTCATCCTCATCTTGCTGTGTTTTCCGTTTGTGTTCTGTGGTATAACCCCTTCGTTATATCTGAGCGGACAGCCCATGACGTTCATGGCTATCATCGGCATGATGGGACTGATAGGCATGATGGTGAAGAACGCCATCGTGCTGGTGGATGAGATAAACCGGCTCCAGACTGAAGAGAAAGCGAATCCCTATACCGCTGTGGTAGAGGCAACCGTTTCGCGTGTACGTCCCGTACTGATGGCATCGCTCACCACAATTGTCGGCATGCTTCCTCTCGTCACTGACCCTATGTACAGTTCGATGGCTATTACCATCATGGGCGGGCTGACCATGGGAACCATCATTACGCTGGTGCTGTTGCCGCTTTTCTATTCCGCCTTGTTCCAGATTCGCAAACCTGATAATATAAATGTATAATATGAGAAAGATTCATTGGAAATATATTGTGTGTTGCGCTGTAATGTTTTGCACATCGGGACTTTCCGCACAACAGACACTTCGGCTGACACAGACCGAATGCCGGGAAATGGCTCTTGCCAACAACGAGAAACTGAAACAGTCTGACAATGCCTTACATCAGGCTGAGCTGGACCGTCAAATCGCCAAAACATCATTTCTTCCCTCTTTCGATGGAAGCGCTACCGGTATATATGGTGTACCTGATACGGAAATTGGCGAAACTATGAAACTACAAATGCGTGGTACATATATGGCAGGTATTAACCTCGTACAGCCACTTTATACTGGCGGTAAACTGCTTGCAGGAAAACGTCTGGCAGAAATAGCCAAGGAAACTGCAACCGAGCAAAATCGAATGACTCGTATGGATGTTCTTGTGGAAGCGGACAATGCCTATTGGACATACATTGCTGTACGGCAGAAAGTAAAAATGATGTCAAGCTACCACCGGCAAATGGACACTCTGTACAACCAGACCCGTGCAGCGGTAGAAACCGGTATGGCAACAGAAAACGACCTGCTCCGTATCGAAGCGAAGCGCACGGAAATCCATTACCAGATGCAGAAAGTGGAAAATGGTGCAGACTTGTGCCGCTTGTCGCTCTGTCAAGTCATTGGAGTAGATTTCTCCACGCAGATAGAAGCGGTGGATACAGTATTGACAGCTTCAGAACCTGACAAACTTGTTTCAGACATTTATGAACGTCCCGAACTGAACCTGCTTGAAAAACAGGTTTCAGCAGGTAAGGAACAGATTAAGATGGCTCGCTCCGAAATGCTTCCTACAGTAGCATTGACCGGCAATTATATGTATTACGGCAATCTCAACCTGAAAGGTATGGCAGACGATGGAAGCGGAACGATGGTACCATTCAAACAGGAATACAGAGATGGTATGTGGATGGCAATGCTTACAGTCAAGGTACCGCTCTTTCATTGGGGAGCGAATATGAAGAAGATACGCAAAGCGCGTCTGGAACTCCGTAACTATGAATTGGAACTGCAACGGAACTCACGCCTGATGTCTATTGAGGTACAACAGGCTATCCGTAACCTACAGGATGGATTCCATCTTATCTCTACAGCAAGAAAAGGTCTGGAACAGGCAGAAGAGAACCTGAGAGTGATGCGAAACCGTTACACCGAACAAATGGCTCCTCTGACTGATTTGCTTGATGCCCAAAGCCAATGGCAACAAGCACGAAGTAATCTGATAGAGGCACAAACGCAGTATAAAATTTATGAAACACAGTACTTGCGGGCTATAGGAGCATTGGATTTCTAATTATTGTTTTTATAGAGAATATTTCTATTAAAAAAACTAATACAAGAATGAACATACGGATGGACTTATCCCTACAAGGGAAGATACTGGCAGGATATGCCATACTGGTGGCGGTCGTCATCGGTATAGCCGCCATCCTTGTGCATGAGCGACAACGGATACGGGAGATTGAGGCAGGAACGGAAGAAATCCGCTCGATACGTCTTGGCATCAATGCTGCTCACCGCCGCATTACGGAGCTTGCCATGCAGGGTGAGAGCGTCATGGCGTGGGAGGTTGCCGACTACAAGGAATACCGTATGTACCGCATGGGGACGGATAGCTTGTTGCAAACGCTGAAGCCACATTGCACGAGGTATGTTCGCCCGGAGCAGATAGATACCCTGCGCTATCTGTTGGCGGATAAAGAAGTTCATCTACTGCACATTATGCAAATCTTCGAGCGTCTGAACGAACGGGATAGCGTGCTGGCAAAGGGACTGCCTGAAGTAGCGCGACGGGTAACAGGCATTCGCACAGTGGAACGGAAGAAAAAGGGAATTGCCGGATTCTTCGGCAGAAAAGAGAAGGTACGGATAATGCCATCCGCAGAGGAGCTGTACCAGTTCAGCGACAGTCTGATAGCTATGCAGCAGAAACAGACAAACGAAATGGACGTACATACTGATAGTCTGCGCATACGCAACAGAATACTGAACAGGCAACTGAATCGGCTGATAAACGATCTTGACACACAGGCGCAGACTTCCTTTAGCTACCGCGAGCGGAAGATTGCGGAAACGCAAAAGTATTCCTACCGACTATTCACTGCCACGCTGTCTGTAGCCATCATACTGCTGACATTGTCCTACCTCGCCATACACCGAGAAATCCGATGTAATATCCGAGTGAAAAGGAAACGGGAAGAATTAATTAAGAAGCTGCAGGAAAGCATCAGGCAGAACGAGGAACTGACGAGGGAGAAACAGAACATCATGCAGACCATCACCCATGAACTGCGCTCTCCACTGTCCGCCATACGCGGATATGCGGAAATGATAGTGACGGATGAAGAACGTTCTTCCCGTATCCGCCATGCGAAAACCATTGGCGATGCTTCCAGACGGATGGCGGAAATGATAGACACGCTGCTGAACTATTTCCGTCTGGACAGCGGCAAAGAAACCGTCCGCTCCCTGCCGTTCCGATTAAAAAGCATAGCGGACACATTGGAAACGGAGTTCATGCCACAAATGGAAAAGAAGCGGCTGGCATTTGAAACGGTTAATGAGGCGGATGAGGTTGTCATAGGCGACCGCAGCCTGATACTCCGCATCGGCAGCAACCTGCTGTCCAATGCGTTGAAGTTCACACAGAAAGGTGCTGTCAAACTGATTACCGGATATTCGGATGGCAATTTCATATTGACAGTGGACGATACCGGCACAGGAATAGACAAGGAGAAGCAAGACCGGATATTCAAGCCATTCGAGCGGCTCGGCAATGCCGCCACGCAGGACGGCTTTGGGTTGGGACTCGCCATTGTAAGAAGCCTTGCGGAACTGATGGACGGCAGCATCACGGTGGAAAGCGTTCCGGAAAAAGGCAGCCGGTTCACCGTCATACTGCCGCTGGAAAAGGCGACCGAAACAGAAAGACAACCATCTTCCTATACCTCAACACACCATCTTTCCGGCTGTTCCGTGCTTTCCATAGACAATGATCGGATGATACTCGGTATGCTGCATGATATGTTCGAACAAAGCGGGGTATATAGTGAAACCTGCACGGACATGGGCGGACTGACGGAAAAACTACGTGATAACCGCTATGACCTGCTGACCACCGACCTGAAAATGCCGGACATCAGTGGCTACGAGGTGCTGGAACTGCTCCGTTCGTCCGACATCGGAAACTCGCGTACCATTCCGGTACTGGCGATAACCGCTTCGGGAAGCATCACTGAAAAAGAACTGAAACAGGCAGGGTTTTCCGGTGTTCTGTTCAAACCGTTCTCCATAGACGAGCTGCTGACAGCGGCGGAACAGTGCATCGGAGAGAACCGGGCACAACACATCGACCTGACACCGCTGTTCGCCTATGGAAACAAACGGCACAGGCTGGAATGCCTGATAAGGGAAACGGAGAAGGAAATGGACGGCATCAGGGAAGCCATTGATAATGTTGACAAGGATAAAATTGACGACTGGATACATCATATCCGCAGTTCATGGATGCTGATAAGGGCAGAACAGCCATTGCAGGAACTGTATGAGGCAATACATGAAAATCGGACAATGGAAGAAATACAGGCAAAAGTCGGGAATGTGCTCGTACAGGGAGAGAAAATCATCCGGCTTGCCAAAAAGGAGATAGAGAAAACGAAATGGGAAGAATAATAGTAATAGAGGATAATCTGGTATTTCGTGACCATGTGTGCGGTATGCTGGAGAAGGCGGGCTATACGACCCGCACCGCATACGACTGCGCCGGGGCCCGCAAGTTGCTGGAGGCATTGGAAACGGACGATATAGTGCTCTCCGACCTGCGTCTGCCCGACGGGGAATGTACGGCATTGCTGGAATATATGCGTGCTTCCGGCATGAGGAATCCCTTTGTCATCATGACCGACTACGCACAGGTGGTTTCGGCGGTCAGTTCCATGAAGCAAGGTGCAGCGGACTATATCCCCAAAAAACTGTTGCAGGAAAAACTGATGCCGATGATAAGGGAACTGGCTCAAAAGTCAAAAATCAGACGCACCGTCCCCATATTCGAGCGCAGAAGTGCGACCTTTCAGGAAATAAGCCGACGTATCGCGCTGGTAGCTCCGACAGACATGGGTGTGCTGATACTGGGTGAGAACGGTACGGGCAAGGATCACATAGCGGAGAAGGTACACGAAAGGAGCCGGCGTGCGGATAGACCGTTCGTAGCCGTGGACTGCGGTATGCTGACAGGAGAGCTTGCCGCCTCGGAACTGTTCGGACACAGGAAAGGCTCGTTTACGGGAGCCGTGACGGACAAGGCGGGCTGCATGGAGGAGGCGGACGGCGGCACGCTGTTTCTGGACGAGGTTGGCAACCTGCCGCCAGAGGTACAACAGAAACTGTTGCGTGCGCTTCAGACCAAATGTTACCGTCCGATGGGCAGCACCCGCGAGCGCAGGGCGGACGTGCGCATTGTGGCGGCTACCAACGAGAATCTGGAGAAGGCGGTGGAGGAAGGACGCTTCCGCCGCGACCTGTACCACCGCCTGAAGGAGTTTGTCATACAAATTCCTCCACTGCGCGAGTGTCGGGAGGACATTCTGGCTCTGGCAGAGTTTTTCCGCGAGCTTGCCAACAAGGAACTGGGACGGCATACGGAAGGTTTCGACAAGAAGGCGGAAAAGATACTCCTGACACGGGCATGGGCAGGAAACGTGAGGGAACTGAAACAGGCGGTAACTTCTGCCGTGCTGCTCACGGAGGGGGAAACAGTCGGTGCAGACAAACTGGAGGAATACCCGTCTTTGCAGACAACTCCGTCCTTCCTGCTGAAAGACGGGAATGAGGAAAAAGAACGCATAATCCGTGCGCTGGTACAGACCGGCGGCAACCGTGAAACGGCTGCCGGACTGCTGGGTGTCAGCCGCACGACACTGTATAACAGAATGAAAGAATACGGTATCATACAGAAAAAGAAGGGAAAATGAGAAATATCCCGAACAAAAATCCTATATTTGCATAAACATAGGAGAAATCCGGTACAGAAAAACATGGTTTCCTGTACCGATAAGATATAGTATAGAATAAGACCGCAAGGCGTTTCTGGTGAAAATCTGGAAAATTTGAAGACAGGATACGATTGCGCGATGCTTATGCTATGCCTTGGCATAGCGTGCATTTGCGTGATTCCTGTCAGGCTTTCCAGAGCCGTCACCAGAAGTAGCGTAATTTGCACGCTACTTTTTTATTATACGGCTTCCGGTCGCAACAATACGACCGCTATGGCAAAAGTCCGATTACTCGCCGTCCTGACAATGGACGGCTGTCCGGCAGACACGACCGGACTGTCCGGGCAATGGCTCGGTTCCGACCGCTATGGGATAAGTGCGCTGAAAGAATCCGCCATCTGTATCCTGAATGAAAACACGTCCCTGACCCTCCTCTCCGACCGGAGCGAGGACACCGACAGTTCCCTGACCTATCTGATAGAAGCCACCGAAAGGACATCGGGCATCATCAACGGCATGATACGGATGCGGCTTGTGGATGAAATCATTCTCTACCTGCTTCCCGTCATAGCGGGAAACGGCAGAAGGCTGTTCCAGTCTTCACTGCCGGAAAGCGAATGGACATGCACGGAGAGCAAAGGGTGGAAAGACGGCATGGTGCGGGTAACCTACGGGCGGAAAACGCCCCGCCAGCCGGTGGTCATGTTCAAAAAATGAACGTTTTCAAAAGCCTGAAACGTTCAAAATGTGAACACACGTTCAGATTTTGAACAAAAAACGAGGCATGGCAATTTGTGCCGGAAAATATTTTTATACTTTATTTCGTTGAATATCAGATAGATATTATTGTCTGATGGGAAAATTGCTTCTACAGGAGCGGTATTTGTCCAATAGTCTTATGTGCGCACACTTTTAACCCAGGTGTAATAACATAAAACTGAAAGAAACATGGAATATCTCATACTGACAGAAACCGAATTTTTCGGTCTTATAGACGGAAACAATGAAGCAACCAATCTGAATGCCGCATACAACCGCTTTGTCAAGGCGGTCGTGGAACTGATGCATGACGGCGATACAGACGGGACGAAGATTGCGCTGGCGTATGCCGAGAACGAGTTGCAATTCCACCACATGCAGCATATTGAGGGTGTGGGATGCCATGCCGCCCTGTTTGTCCGCAAGGCTCTGTCGTTTGTGCGCAAGATGCAAAGGCATATCTGCGCCAACCGCCCGCCAGTGCCGCCGCCCTCCGCCACCATCCCCTCCAAATGTGAAAAGAAAAATGATACGGATGCCCCGTCCATGCGCTGGACGGGCAGCACGGCGGAACTGGTGGAGTTGATCTACGGGCTGGATGCCATGAAACTGGTAAACGAGGGCGAACCGGGCATCAAGGAACTGCTGGAGGGCTTCTGCCGGGTGTTCGGCATGGAAATAAAGGAGAGCCAGTGCTATAACACCTATGCGGACATCAAGCGGCGGAAAAATGAGAGCCGCACCTATTTCTTTGACAAGGCGGCGGAGAAGCTGAACCGGCGGATGCTGGAGGACGAGGAACGGGAACGGATGCGGAAAAGATAACAAGAAAATGAGGTACGGACACCGTAGTCTGCAAAAAAATGCTTACCTTTGCAGAAATAATTAAAAGACAAGAGATTATGGCAATAGAAATCAAACCCATTCCGGTGCTTCGCGGCAAGGCGGCGGAGCGTTTCGTGGAAGAAGCGGACAGGAACGCCAGAGAAAGACGCGGCTCCATAGACTTCACGAAGCAGGTGGAAAAGATGCGTGCCATCCTGAAAAAAGCCAATATGGACAAAATCTGACTAAAAAACGAAAAAAAATTCCTGCGATGTTTGACTTGTCAAATGGAAATTGTATCTTTGCAATACAATATCGCCCTTAGGTGGAAAATACTAAGGCTCGCCACCCCTAAAAAAGGTGGCTTATTTTTTATCTATATAATTGAAATATGGGACAGAAACAACGGGTCATCGTCTATATTGACGGATTCAATTTCTATTTCGGGTTGAAAAGCAATGCAAAGTGGAAGAAATATTATTGGCTGGATATTGTCAAGCTGTTCGAGATGTTCATGCGTCCCGACCAAGAGCTTGTTGCCGTGAAATATTTCTCGGCGAAACCTGACGATATTGACCAAAGCCTGCGCCAGAACGCTTTTTTTCAAGCCAACAGGGAAAATCCGAAATTCAAGTTGATATTGGGCAAGTACCTGAAAAAATCCATTACCTGTTTCAAATGCGGTAATATCATCCACACCATTCGTCACCAAGCCTTTCGTACCATGAGGAAAAAGAAACAGACGTGCGGATTGCCACACAGATTGTAGCCGATGCTTATCAGAAGAACTGTGACATATCCATTGTCGTATCTGCCGACAGCGACATGATACCCGCTATCGAACTTGCCACAGAAGCCCGTCAAAAGGTTTTCATCTATTTTCCTCCCTACCAGTATTCAAGCAATCTTGCAACAATGGGTATGGGGAAACCTATCCAAATGAAACAATACGAAAGCCGTTTCAAACAATGTATCCTGCCTGATGTGGTGCATCTTGAAAAGGCAGATTTTGACTTGCACATACCTGAAAAATGGAAGGCTTTTCAAACCATTTAATTAAAATGGCGCACGATAAATAAAAAGGGAAATCCGTAATTCGGCTGAATGTTCAACCGTGTTACGGATTTTCCTTTTTTCGCCTGTGGCGTGTTACTTGTTCTGCAAGAGGTATTGCAGTTCCGGGTCGGACTGGATGCGCTGCAACTCGTCGGCGATAATCTGCCGCACATCGGCACGGATGCGGTTGTAGTTTTCCTGAATCATCTCCTTCATGCGGTCGTTGCCATCGGCATCGGTAAAGTCCGTGATGACGGGAATAGGCTTGTAAGCCTGTTCCTCACGCTTCACCTTATCGGCATCGACCACAATCTCGCAATGGAAAATCTTCTGCTCAATGCGCTCGCTGAAGTTGTCGGCGACCGCTCCCACGAACATGCCCTGCGTGAGCGTGGAAATCTTGCTCGCCGGGATAAGGCTCTCCATCTGCGTGTTGATGGAGGTGGACTTGTCCTCGCGGTTGATGGTGATACTCTGCCGCTTCTGCAAGATTTTGCCGAAACGCTCGGAAAGGGTCTTGGCAGTCTCGCCCACGACCTGCCCGGAAAAGATGTTGCCGACGGTGTTCATTACTACAGCGGCCTCCTTGTCGCCGTAGTCGCGCTTGAGCTGGGAGAAGTCCTGAAAGCCCAGCAGGGTGGAAACCTTGTTGCTCCGGGCAGTGGCAATCAGGTTGTCCAGCCCCTTGAAATAAATCGTGGGCAGCTCGTCGATGATGATGGATGATTTGAGCCTGCCCTTCCTGTTCACGAGCTTTACGATGCGCGAGTTGTACAGCCCCAATGCCGCCCCGTAGATATTCTGTCGGTCGGGATTGTTGCCCACGCAAAGGATTTTCGGCTCATCGGGGTTGTTGATGTCAAGCGTGAACTCGCTGTCGGACATGACCCAGTAGAGCTGCGGGGAAATCATGCGCGAGAGCGGAATCTTCGCCGAGGCTATCTGCCCGGCGAGCTGTTCCATCGCCCCGCCCTGCCATGCGTCCATGAACGGGGAAAGGTAGTTCTCCAGTTCGGGATAGCTGGTAAGGATGGGAAACAGGTCCTCGTAACGGCGGTTGAGCAGCTCGATGGCATGGGGAAAAGTACAATATTTGCCGTCTTTGTAAATTCTTAAAAACCAAATCACTGCGGCAAACAGGATAATCGGCGACTCCACGAAGAAGTCCCCTTGCTTCTGTACCCAACTTTTATTGAGATTAAGCATGATGGTATAGGCACTCTCGTAAGCATCGGTGATGTCCTCCATGAAGTCCGGGTGTATGGGATTGCAGCGATGGCTGCGGCGCGGGTCGTCGAAATTGATTACATAGAACTTCGGCTTGACCTTGTACCCGTCCGGGTGGTTCATCAGGTGGTTGTAGGCGATGGTCGATAAGTCGCTGAATTTGAAGTCATAGATATAAAGCGCGAAGCCCTTCTCAATCTGTTGTTTAATGAAAGAATTAACCACAGCATACGATTTTCCGCTGCCCGGCGTACCCAGTACGATAGAGGCACGGAACGGGTTTACCACGTTGATAAATCCGTCGTTCCACTTCTTCTTATAATAGAAGCGGGTAGGCAGATTGACGGAATACTCGTTCTCCATGAGGCGGGTCTCCTGCATGAAGCTCTCGTTCTCGACATTGAACACGTCTTCCATAAGGTTGGTACGCAAAAGGCGGCTCATCCACGTGCCCGCCATGAGCAGGCATACATAGCCCGCCGCCATCGAAGCGGTATAGAAACCGGCTACCGCCTCCACCGGGAGCGGCAGGGACAATATCCACCAGTTAAGAAAGAACAGCACCAGCCCGGCTGAAAGCACCGCCCAAATTCGGTGCCAAGTGATTTTCTCCTCCTTGACACCCTTCGTGCCGAGGCACGAGAGCGCGAGCAGCAGAAGGGCAAAGAGTTTCGTATAGAGAATGTGATGAAACAGCCCGGTGGTGCGGTCAAAGTTCATCAGCACCCTGTCCACGACACCGATGTCGATGCCCCACAGCCTTACGGCTTCATAACAATACCAATAGAGGTGGATAACCATCAGAATAATGCTCACGGCACGGAGAAAATCCATGATTTTCGCCAGTGCCCTCAAATCGTCTTCCTGTTGTGACATAAATCTGTTTCTGTTTTTAAGTTGAACAATATCTCCACAAGGCATGGTACGGAGACGGGCATACATCACCCCGGACTTCATGGTACATGATGCCGGACTTGATGCAGGATGAAGTCCGACCTCATCCCCTCTGCCCTTGCGGAGGGATGAATTACAGCCCCAAACCCTTGCGGCGTTTCTTCCGTCTGCGTTTGAGGTCACGCTCGAAGGCGGCTTCCTCTGCCTGTGCACCCGAAGTGTCGCCGCCGAGCAAGCCCAAGCCGGAGGAATACCCCTCGCCATATTCCACGGCGGGACGGGTGTCGGGCTGCTGCCCGTCCACGGTAATGGTAAAAGGCATGGGCGGAGTACCGGCATAAGGCAGGGTAAAATGCTCCTGCAAGGCATTGGCGGAAAACTCCCTGCCCAAACGCGAGCCGTTGAGTACACAGCCTGTGCGGTGGTCAATGAAGGTCGCCCCGTAGATGCGCCCTTCTTCGGTATGGCGGAACACCACGTCCACGCCTTTCGCTTTGAGCAGGGCGACAAACTCCTCCCGGCGGTACGTCCGGGCGAGCGCGGCAGCGACGGTCTTGCGGGTCATATCCGCCAGATGCCTGTCGCGGATCTGCCCTTTGGAAAATTCAAACCTGCGCTGCACGGCTTCATAGCCGACGGACTTGCCGATGCGTGAAGCCTTGAAAGGATTGCCGGTCTTGTTGCCGACATCATCAGTAGCTGAATAGACCAGCCCGTGATACTCGCGTCCGTTCACCATGCCGCGGGCTTCCTCCACCGTGACATTATAGAGCGAGAGCAAGGCGCGGTATTCGCCCATTGTCTGGAACTTGTAGCCTGCCATGACCGCCTTGGTGACATTCGACACCTGCCGCTTCATGTCGCCCTGCGATGTGTCCACTTTCCGTAAGGGATTGTCGGTGCGGAACTGGCGGCGGTCAGCCGTATGCAGCCCGTACTTCTTTTCCAGCTCGGAGGTGATGCACTTGCTGCGGCGGTGGATGAAATCACGGTTGAGCCGCCTGCCGTTTTCGTCCACATTGACGGAAACGATGTGCAGGTGGTGGCGGCTGATGTCCTCGTGTTTGAACACGAGGTAAGGCTGTTCACCATATCCCAGCCTGTCAAGATACTCGCGTGCGAGCTGTTCCAGCTCCGTGTCGGTCAGGCGGTCGTCGGGGTGCGGATTGAGCGAAATATGGATGACCTTGTTCCGCGTGCGTACCTGCTCCGGCATGAACCGCTTGAAGTCCCGCTCGGCACGTGCCACGTCCACCCGTCCGCTGCCATCGTCGAAGACCCGGTTCACGGCAAGGAGCCTGCCTTCGCCCTCGTTCACCTTCAGACCGTTGTAGGCGAGTGCGCCATACAATGATGTCCCCATGCTTATCTTCGCGACCATCTCTCCTCAAACTCTTTTGAAAGTTCCACGACCTGCCGCGTCAAGGCGGCCAGTTCCTTGGTGCATTGCTCCAGCTTGTAGAGCAATGCCATCGCCTTCTTTTCCGAAAAATGGCAGCGAAGCTCCCTGACCACTTGGTTGTAGTTGTTACCGACCATGCGGTACTGCGCATGGAAAGCGGAGAGCCTCGTGCAGTAGTCCAGCAGCGTCCTGTCCATGACCAATACACGGAAGGGCTGTCCGAAGAAGTGCGCTTTCAGGAACACCGCCCTCGCGTACACGCCGGATTTCTCATACATGGCAAGAAACTTCTGCCATTCCTCATTGTCGAAGCGCACCATCACGCAGTGCGACTTGCGGCTCTCTTTCGGATGCCGCCCCCATTTGAGGGACGTTTCATCCCCGTTCTTTTTCCTGTTCATCTTTATTATGGATTTAGTGGTTTGTTTCACGGCACAAGCGCAGCTTCCGGCACGCATACCGCAGGTAGGAAACAGGCTTCCCGACTTCGGAGAGGAAGCCCTCCCCCGCAAGGGGCAAGGTGCGTTTCCGGGAGTAACCGAAAACCCTTTGAGTAACTCAAAGGACACCTTGCTGTGTCTTTGAGGACACAAGAATCCGTCCGGGACGGATTGGGGGATAAACCTGTTATAACAACCCATAAAGGTATCGGTCGCCCGATACCCTTCGGCTGCCCAAAAGAAGAACGGAGCCGAGGTACGGTGTGCGCATCGGGAGCGTTGCCCTGCCGCTTGGGGGCAAAGGTACGGGGTAAAGACGCACCGGGAAGGGGCTGAAAAACGCCACAAGCTACCGGAACGAAGCCAAATGCTGCCACGCAAGGGGGAAACGATACAGACCGGCGGATTTGTATATTCCTTTGCGGACAGAAACGATGAAGCAACAAGGCAAATAAATGGACATGGACGGAAACAGACATTTGAAAAGGCAAGTCCGCACGGACGGACAGACACACAGCTCCGCTGACATACTGACATACATGCGTACTGATGCACTGACGTACATACGTGCTGACGTACTGACGTATTGGCGTACGACAGCACACCGGTGGAGACTCAAACCAAGACCTCCGTAAAAATGCGGGTATGCAAGAAAGTGCGCATACGCATATATACGGAAGCGGAGAAACGAACAGGCGGGGAAGCACACCGCCACAGTCATAAACCCACAACGATTAAAACATACAGAAAAATGAACAAGGAAACATTCGTTGCATTCGCAACACAGAAAGGCGGTGTCGGCAAATCGACCGTCACCGCGCTCGTAGCCAACTACATCCACAACGTGATGGGGATTGATGTCGCCGTGATAGACTGCGACGAGCCGCAGCACAGCATCGCCGGGCTGCGCGACAAGGAAACGGCACTCATCGAAAAGAACGACAGCCTGAAAGCCGTTGCCTGTGAACATTTCCGCAAGTCGGGGCGCAAGGGATTTCCCATCGTCCGAAGCAACGCCGTGCAAGCGCTGGACGACGCGGACAGCCTGCTCTCGGAGAAAGGATACCAGCCGGAAATCGTGTTCTTCGACCTGCCGGGCACGCTGAAAAGCGACGGGGTGATAAAGACGCTCTCGCAGATGGACTACATCTTCACGCCCGTCAGTGCCGACCGCTTCGTGGTGGAGAGCGCGTTGCAGTTCGTGATGATGTTCAACGACAACCTCGTCACCACCGGGCTTGCCAAGACGAAAGGCATATCCCTGTTCTGGACAATGGTGGACGGACGGGAAAAGACCGGGCTGTACGACCTGTACGGGAAGCTGTTCGCCGAAAACGACTTCCATGTCCTTGACACGAGGCTGCCCGACAGCAAGCGTTTCCGCCGCGAGCCGTCGGACGACCGCAAGCAGGTGTTCCGCTCGACCATCCTGCCGCCGGACGCCTCCATGCTGAAGGGAAGCCGTATCCGCGAGCTGTCGGAAGAGATATGTTCCATCATCAACGGATAAACCTCATGGCAAGCCGAAAATTGAATACGGAGGGCATAGACGAAAGCCTGCTGCTTGCCTCCATAGGAAAATCCCGTCAGATGGGCGGACCTCCGGCAGGGGAAGGAACGGACGACCCCGATGCTGGCAACGCACCGGAAGATGCGGTACAGCCCACGGAAGCGAAAGCACGGAGCGAACCCGCGAAAAGAAAGAAGCCGGACTACGGCTCGACCTTCCTCAAACGGAACGAGGTGAAACTCCGGCACTGCGTGTACATCAGCAAGGAGGCACACAGCATCGTTTCCAAGATAGTGAACACCATCGCCGACAAGGAAATAACCGTGGGCGGCTACATCGACACGGTACTGATGCGCCACTTTGAAGAGAACAAGGACGAAATCAACAACCTGTACCGCCGTAACAGGGATAATCTGATTTAATGAAAACATTGTATCACATAAAAATTAAGGAAAGAATGAAACTGAACATCAACATTTTCAGAAGAAAGCAGAGAGAGGAAGCCTACAAGGACAAGTACCTTAACGGACGCAAGCCGGAAGGAACCGCACATAAGGCGGTATATATCAGCCGGGAGAACCACGAGGCGGTCAGGCGCATAGTGGGCATGGCGGGAGAAAACGGAACGACCATATCCGGCTATATTGACCGTATCGTCACCGAACACCTTGAACGCCACGGTACGGAGCTGGAGAACCTGTACAGGAAGAAAAGCCACGATGCCGTCGGACAGATAACGATAAGCCGATGATGACGCTGCTGTTAATCCTGATGATGGCGTGCAACTTGTGGGTGCTGTTCTACCTGACATGGGAACGCAAGGAGTCACGAAAAGCTGACGGCAAGGACGGCATTGAACCGGCACGGGAACCGTTGCCCGATGTCATTGGAAAAAGCAGGTTCAGAATGCCGGAAACGAAGCCACAAGCTGCCACTCCGATGCCAAATGCTGCCACGGAAATGCAAAGCGAGGCGGTGGACGAAAAGGACGTTACCTTTGACGACGAAATGGAAACCGCCGGCGGCCACACGCTGGAAACAAAGCCGTCGCGTCAAGTGCCCGATGAAGATCTGGACGAGGTTTTCAGGGACAACCGCGTCCACGACACGGACGGAGAGTTTGACGAGGAACTGCCACAGGCAGGCGGAAGTACCTTTGACGAAATCGACCGTGCGGCAAGGGCAGTGAAGAACCCGAAGGCAAGGGAATCCGAAGTCCTTCAGGCGGGCAAGGTGTTCCATGAGCTGGAAGGCACGGAATTCTACGACATGTTCCGGCGCAATAATGCCCGGTACGAGGCAAGGGTGTCGGAAATGGTGGAAACCTATCTCGCAAGCACCCAGCCCACAGAGAAGAAGCCAAAAATGAAAGCGGCTGTACGGAAGGAATACGAGGATTTCAACATCCGCGACTATGTATAACAATGTAAAAAACGTAACGAAGATGCGAAAAAAGAAAACCGACTACGGCTAAAGACTCAGCTTGCCACTGAATCCATTACCGGGCGAAACGCCCATGAATTAAAGAAAAGTATCAACCGCCAACGGGACTATCCACCCCTGGCACAAAAGACAACAAGATTATGACAAATTTGAGAAAAAAACAAATCCTTTCCGCAGCCCTTCTGCTGGCTGCAAGCATTTCCGCCTTCGCTCAGGGTAACGGCATGGCGGGCATCACCGAAGCCACCAGCATGGTGACATCGTATTTCGACCCGGCGACAAAGCTCATTTACGCCATCGGCGCGGTGGTGGGTCTTATCGGGGGCATCAAGGTGTACGGGAAGTTTTCTTCGGGCGACCCGGACACGAGCAAGACCGCCGCAAGCTGGTTCGGGGCGTGTATCTTCCTGATTGTTAGCGCGACTATCCTACGTTCGTTCTTCCTCTAACCGGGCATCCGCTATACATATATAATAAGGTATAAGGACAATGGCTGAATACCCGGTAAACAAGGGCATAGGCCGTCCGGTGGAGTTCAAGGGTCTGAAGGCGCAGTACCTTTTCCTGTTCGCGGGCGGGCTGCTTGCCGCCTTCATCCTCTTCGTCATCCTGTACATGGCAGGCGCGGGCCAGTGGCTCTGCATCGGTTTCGGCGCATCGTCGGCTTCCGCCCTCGTCTGGCTCACGTTCCGGCTGAACGCCAAGTACGGGGAACACGGGCTGATGAAACTCGGCGCGGCGAGGATGCGCCCCCGATACCTGCTCCACCGGCGGAAAACCGCCCGGATGTTCAAACAACGCAAAAAGAAGAAAGGAAGAACCGTATGAGAAACATGATGAAAGCCGCCACGCTGGAAAGCAAGTTCCCCCTGCTGGCGGTGGAACACGGCTGCATCGTCAGCAAGGACGCGGACCTCACCGCCGCCTTCGAGGTGGAACTGCCGGAGGTCTATACCGTCACGGCGGAGGAATATGAAAGCGTCCATGCGGCATGGTGCAAGGCCATCAAGGTGCTGCCCGACCACTCGGTGCTGCACAAACAGGACTGGTACGTGAAGGAGGAATACCGTCCCGACCTTGGCAAGGAGGGCATGGGCTTCCTTGCACGCAGCTACGAGATGCACTTCAACGAGCGCCCGTATCTGAACCACAAATGCTACCTGTTCCTGACCAAGACGACGAAGGAGCGCATGAGGCGACAGAGCAACTGGAGCACGCTGTGCCGCGGGCATATCGTGCCGAAGGAGATACAGGACAGGGAAACGGCGGTGAAGTTCATCGAGGCGGTGGAACAGTTCGCCCGCATCCTGAACGATTCGGGGCATGTGAGGCTGCGCCGCCTGACGGACGACGAGATAACCGGCACGGAGACGCAGGCGGGCATCGTGGGCAGATACCTTGCCCTGTCACTGGAAAACCCGGACTGTCTGGAGGACATGGAAATGTCGGCAAGGGAAATGCGCGTCGGGGACAAGCGGCTGTGCCTGCACACGCTCTCCGACACGGAAGACCTCCCCGCATCGGTGGAAACGGATTACCGCTACGAGCGTCTCTCCACCGACCGGAGCGACTGCCGCCTGTCGTTCGCCGCACCGCTGGGCTTGCTGCTACCGTGCAACCATATCTACAACCAATACATCTTCATCGGCAACAGCGACGAGGAACTGCAACGCTTCGAGAAGAGCGCACGTAACATGCAGTCGCTCTCGCGGTACAGCCGTCAGAACGCCATCAACTGCGAGTGGGTCGAAGAATACCTGAACGAGGCGCACTCGCAGGGGCTGAAGTCCGTCCGCGCACACTTCAACGTCATGGCATGGAGCGACGATACGGAAGAGTTGAAACGCATCAAAAATGACGTGGGAAGCCAGTTGGCATCAATGGGCTGCGTGCCGCGCCACAACACGGTGGACTGTCCGACGCTCTATTGGGCGGCAATACCCGGCAACGCGGCGGACTTCCCGGCGGAAGAGTCGTTCCACACGTTCATCGAGCAGGCGGTATGCCTCTTTACAGGCGAGACCAACTACCGGGACTCGCCCTCGGCTTTCGGCATCCGCATGGCAGACCGCATCAGCGGCAAGCCCCTGCACATCGACATATCCGACCTGCCGATGAAGCGCGGCATCACGACTAACCGCAACAAGTTCGTGCTGGGACCTTCGGGCAGCGGGAAGTCATTCTTCATGAACCATCTGGTCAGACAATATTACGAACAGGGCACGCACGTGGTGCTGGTGGACACGGGAAACTCCTATCAGGGACTGTGCGAGATGATACACCGCAAGACCCGTGGCAAGGACGGCATCTACTTCACCTATACGGAGGACAAGCCCATCAGTTTCAACCCGTTCTACACGGACGACGGGGTGTTCGACGTGGAGAAGAAGGACAGCATCAAGACGCTGCTGCTGACGCTGTGGAAAAGCGAGAACGAACCCGCCACGAAAACGGAATCGGCTGAGCTGGGAAGCGCGGTGAACGCCTACCTGCTGAAACTCCGACAGGACAGTAACATCGTGCCGTCATTCAACACGTTCTACGAGTACCTGCGGGACGTGTACCGCAAGGAAATGGAGGAACGCTACATCAAGGTGGAGAAGTCGGACTTCAACATCGACAACCTGCTGACCACGCTCCGGCAGTATTACCGGGACGGACGCTACGACTTCCTGCTCAACTCGGCGGAGAACATCGACCTGCTGCACAAGCGGTTCGTGGTATTCGAAATCGACAGTCTGAAGGATAACGCCGAGCTATTTCCGGTGGTGACCATCATCATCATGGAGGCTTTCATCAACAAGATGCGGCGGTTGAAAGGCGTGCGCAAGCAGCTGATATGCGAAGAGGCATGGAAAGCCCTTTCCTCGGCGAACATGGCATCCTATCTTCAGTACCTCTACAAGACAGTGAGAAAGTATTTCGGGGAGGCAATCGTGGTGACGCAGGAGGTGGACGACATCATCAGCTCACCCATCGTGAAGGAGAGCATCATCAACAACTCGGACTGCAAAATCCTGTTGGACCAGCGGAAGTATATGAACAAGTTCGACCAGATACAGTCGCTCTTGGGGCTGACGGAAAAAGAGAAGTCGCAGATACTCTCCATCAACCAGTCCAACGACCCGTCAAGGCGGTACAAGGAAGTCTGGATTGGACTGGGAGGCACGCACTCGGCGGTGTATGCCACGGAGGTGTCGATACACGAGTACCTCGCCTACACGACGGAGGAAACGGAGAAGCTGGAAGTGCGCGAGCTGGCGGAGAAGCTGGGCGGCGACATGGAAGCCGCCATCCGTCAGGTGGCGGAGAGACGGAAGGAAGAGGACTGAAATGACGGAAGGTGAAAAGAAAAATGACTTATAAACAAAAGAAGAATAACCGATTAAAAAACAAAAATTATGAATATCAAACTGACAAAGACGGAAAGACTGCTGCTGTGCGGCGGTCTGATAGGACTGGCATCGCTGATGCTGCAAGCCTGCGATACGATGATGAAAGAGGACGGGGACATCCGCGAGAAGATTTGCGGCAACTGGGAGAGCGCGGAGGGGAAGCCCGACGTGCTGGTGTACAAGGAAGGAGAACTGTTCAAGGTGACGCTGTTCCGAAGGACGGGCGTGCGGCGCAGGCTGAAACCGCAGACCTACCTGCTGCAACGGGAGGCGGACGGCAACCTCTACATGAACACGGGATTCCGCATCGACGTGGCCTACAACGAGGAGACGGACGTGCTGACCTTCTCGCCGAACGGCGACTATATCCGGGTGGACACGGATGGCACCCCGGACGGCGAAGAGAAAGCGGAACAATGAAAATACAGATGTACCACTAAATCCAACGTGAATGAAAATGAAACAAAGACTGAAAATGCCGCTGATGGTGGCTTGCCTGTGCCTCATGGGTGCAGGCACGGCAAACGCCCAATGGGTGGTGTCCGACCCCGGCAACCTCGCCCAGAGCATCATCAACTCCGCCAAGGAGATGGTGGAAACCGCCGGGACGAAAGCCAACACCCTGAACGGCTTCCTTGAAACGAAGAAGGTGTTCGAGCAGGGAAAGGCGTATTACGACGCGCTGAAATCCGTGCATGACGTGATAAAGGGCGGCGTGAAGGTGTCGAAAAGCATCGCTCTGGTGATGGAAATCTCCGAAATCTACGTGGACAACTACCAGAAAATGCTTTCGGACGGGAACTACACGGCGGACGAGCTTGCCGCCATCTCGTCGGGCTACGCCATGCTGATAGACGAAAGCTCGGACGTGTTGCAGGACCTGAAGAACGTGGTGAACGTGACGGGCATGTCACTCACGGACGCGGAACGGCTCGCCATCATAGACAATGCCTACCGCAGCCTGATGAACTACCGCAACCTCGTGCGCTACTATACGAACAAGACCATATCGGTGTCCTACCTGCGGGCAAGGAAGAAGGACGACATGGACCGGGTGACGGCACTCTACGGGACGGCTAACGAAAAATACTGGTAGCCTATGGGAGAGTTTGACAACCTTCACCGGATTTTGCTCTCGCTTTACGACGAGATGATGCCCTTGTGCGCCGACATGACGGGCGTGTCGAAAGGGCTTGCCGGACTGGGCGCGCTGTTCTACGTGGCGGTGCGCGTGTGGCAGTCGCTGGCGCGTGCCGAAGCGATAGACGTGTACCCGCTGCTGCGGCCTTTTGCCATCGGTTTGTGTATCCTGTTCTTCCCTACAGTAGTCTTGGGCACGATGAACAGCGTGCTGAGCCCCATCGTGCAAGGCACTCACGCCATGCTGGAATCGCAGACCTTCGACATGAACGAGTACCGGGAACAGAAGGACAGATTGGAATACGAGGCGATGATGCGCAACCCGGAAACCGCCTACCTCGCCAGCGACGAGGAATTCGACCGCCAGTTGGAAGAACTGGGCTGGTCGCCTTCCGACCTGGTGACGATGACGGGGATGTACATGGACCGGGCTTCGTACAACATCAAGAAGACCGTGCGCGACTGGTTCCGCGAGGTGCTGGAGCTGATGTTTGCCGCCGCAGCCCTGATTATCGACACGCTCCGCACGTTCTTCCTCGTGGTGCTGTCCATTCTGGGTCCCGTCGCCTTCGCCTTCTCCGTGTGGGACGGCTTCCACTCCACGCTCTCGGCATGGTTCAGCCGCTACATACAGATTTACCTGTGGCTGCCCGTGTCGGACATGTTCAGCACCATACTCGCCAAGATACAGGTGCTGATGCTGCAAAGCGACATCGAGCGTATGCAGGCTGACCCGAACTTCTCGCTGGATTCGAGCGACGGGGTGTATATAGTGTTCATGTTCATCGGCTACTTCACCATACCGACTGTGGCGGGCTGGATCATCCAAGCCGGGGGCATGGGCAGCTACGGGCGCAACGTGAACCAGACTGCCGGACGTGTCGGAGGGTTTGCGGGCAGCGTGGCGGGTGCAACGGCAGGCAACACCGTGGGACGCTTCGGCAAACTGCTGAAACGAACATGACGGGACGTGTTTCCCTTGTCGCCGACTCGACAGCCTCTTGTCGCTGACTTGTGCGCCTCTTGTCGCCGACAAGCGGAAACCGCTCCGGACACAACAGGAATAATAACTAATAATAAACCGAACAGAATAAAATGGAATTCAAGTCACTCAAAAACATAGAGTCATCGTTCAGGCAGATACGCCTGTTCGGTATCGTCTTCCTCTCGCTGTGCGCCGTGG